>Ga0307517_10000663_pt1 | contig 59194 bp, 54 predicted proteins | sample 23_EM_MG_FD_194515 | JGI IMG/M metagenome (GOLD analysis project Ga0307517, IMG submission 194515) | Populus trichocarpa ectomycorrhiza microbial communities from riparian zone in the Pacific Northwest, United States - 23_EM | ecosystem: Host-associated > Plants > Roots > Unclassified | place... | reverse complement strand
GGAAGGCTTGGCTTAAACGAGCAGTGAAGCCGGCTGATCCGGTCGTGCCGATCGGCACACATCGTCAAGCGTGAGGTCGGGACGTTTCATCACGGACAAACCCTCCTCCTGTCGGAGTCGGGGATCCCGGATTAAACTCGTCGAGAAACCGGATCGGGCTCCTGTGCACAGAATGACGATCTGCCAGACTCGGCATACCTCACGAGAACCCCTACCGTTGTCTCAGAGGTGCAAGCCGAACCACAGGCCGGGGCTTGGGATCTGTTGGATAATTGAAATCGTCGGTTGGTTCAAATATCGCACAGTAGCAGAGGAAGTGCGAGGGATCAAGAGGAAGCCAGAAACCTGGCGAAACGTGCAGGTGCGAGCTCGGGGAGTACGATGAGACGGACCGATTTCTGGTGACCAGCAGGCGGAGTGGTGTTGGAAGACATCCGTCCGAATGACGACGGGGTTGGGGATTTGCAGGTGATTTCGATTCACACTCGTTGCCAACCGTCTGAGTTTCAAGTCGACTGAATGGGTGGGACATTTGCAACATCATCGGCCACTCGGAGTTTCCAACTTCGGGTTTCCCACACCCCGCTTCCGTCTCTCACCCCGGTGGTCCTCGATCCTAGGTCAGTCGATTCCTTATTGGACGCCCTCGTTTCGTCTATGGGGACTCACTGCGCTCAGAAGATCCAAGTCCATCGAACCTGGGAGCGACAATCAACCCCCGTCTCGCGCTCCATCGGAAACCAAGATGTCATGTTCCCTCCCTCAAGAGATAACAGACCTGATCATTGACCATCTACACAACGAACCGACAACGCTCAGAACTTGCTGCCTCGTCTCGAAATCATGGATTCCGCGGGCGCGGAAATACCTCTTCGTTCATATCAAGTTCTATCCTTCAATGGGTCGCCTCGTCAATCGGTGGAGGAAAACCTTCCCGGATTCTACCAACTCCCCTGCACATCACACGAGGACTCTGTCCATTTGCAATCCCCTCCTCATCACCACCACAGACGTAGTTACGATTCTCACCTTTTGTGGTGTTGTGTGTTTGAACATGGACACCGACTTGATGCAGGATCAAGCGGTCTCTCTCGTCCCGTTTCACGGGCTGTCCCCCGTTGTGAGGTCGCTTCGCCTTACCTTCGCCACTCTCCCGTATTCAAAGATATTTGACCTCATCCTTTCCTTTCCTCTTCTCGAGGACCTGGTCTTGGTTTCTCGCAGCCGTAGGCGTGAGGATCGAGAGTGGAACACTCCTTCGACTTCATCCAGACTTACCGGGTCCCTCGAGTTACGTCTGGCCGAGGGAATCCAACCTATTACCTATCGATTGTTAGACCTCCCGAATGGTATTCATTTCACAAAACTCGTGGTGTCATGGATCTCTGGAGAAGATGTCGGGTCAACGACGGATTTGGTATCGAGGTGCTCTGACACCCTCGAGTCCCTTGACGTTGCCAATTACCTTTGTGAGCTTCCTTCGTCCCCCATGCCAGATTAATACCTTACTCCCACACGCAGACTCGTCCGAGACGCCTCCGCTTGACCTCTCCGAAGCAACAAAACTCCGAGATGTCGTGTTTCGGTGCAAAAGGTCAAAGGTCGACTGGGTCACCACGGCGCTCCATACCGTCAAGTCCAAGGACATACAACGGATTTCATTGGACCTATCTCGTAATGTCTTTTGGCAAACGCTCCCTAATGAATGGTCACACCTCGACCGCTTGCTGGTGCGATTCTGGGCTCTGCACTCGCCTAGTCTAAAGGTCATGTACGAGTCGACAAGGGGATGGGAGGACCCGAGGAATCACGTGGCAAGGGTGTTGCCAGTGCTGACGAGTAGAGAGATTATTGACCTGGTTGAGTATCCATACGTCGAACAACCTTTTCCGAGCTACACCGCACCATTTATTTAGTGGGGCAAACAGTAGGGAGTCAACTCGATGTCAGTATGGACGGGCTACTATCTATTCTTGGAGTATCTTTTGGTCGCTGAAATTACCCTCGCCGCTGTGCCTTGACGAAAACCGCCTAACGTGACCCCGAGGTGTGAAGTCTGCACTCCGGATTACACTGAAACTTGCGCGTGGTTATTTTATGGTCGGCGAAACCCGAGATAAATGTAAGTGGCGTGCGGAATCAGCGCCCCCTCCTTGAAACTCACAGGATGAGAACGAATCCAGACACCGAGAAAACAGGAGGGCTCATTTGTCTCCAGAATAAGTATATCCCTGGGATCTCCTGCGGACATTTGCAACACTGGGTCGGTTCAGTACCCAATCCCAAAACTCAGCGACCGATTGCAACCCGTGAAGAGATAGTTGAGAATCTGCGTGGAGGAGAGGGCTCGTTCGGATTCGACCAGTGTGAATTTAGCCTCCTGCAATAACGTTCTGTGCTGCTCCGCGGTGTGCAGCCCCCGAAACAGCTGGGCCTAAACACGGCACTTGTCCATTAGAGAGAGAGGGGCTTGGACGGAACGTATATCGAGAAAATTGCGAAATTTCGAGAACTTGGGATGTGGGTCGCTCCATATACAGCATGTGTTCGGTTGCCGTGACTGCTTCGACCAAACCACGACGGTGGGGTCCGAGGTGCAAGAGACCAGAAGACGACACAACTCTTCCGGGGGGGGATGGAATGGTTTGTTGAGGGATCGAAGAGAGGCGTTCCCGGGGCTGACGGTTCACTGTCAGAACGGGGTACCGTGGTCGCGGGACGTTCGTCGGAGTGCTCTCGTTACGCGTGTTTCTCTTCGTAGGATTGATTCGAGATGGAGTGAGCCTCAAGCACCCGCAGACCCGCCCTCACTTTTATCGAGTTTCAGCATATACCGAGGGATGGACTCCAAGGCGTTCGGGGCACGTTATGCTTGGACATTTGGAAGAAGAGAAGAAGGTTTTCATCTGTAGGCACGCTGGTTGCTGCGAGAGTTCCAGTTGAGAGTCAGCTGTGGACTTCGTGGTTGCTTCCACGGGGTGAAGGGACGTACTGCAGAGTTGGGTGTGGTGACGTGATCAAGAGCGAACTTGGACGCCGAAACCTCGCATCTTCCGCCACCTCCCATGTTCCTGCAATTCCTTGACCCCCTGCTTGCCTCGATTGGAAAACCTTCCCCGCTCTGCGCGTTATGGTTCTCGTCACGGAATCGAGCCACGCACACGCGTGACGCAAATTGAACTCCCCAAGTGACGTCGACGAGTACTGAGACTGTATTTCTGGATCCCCTTCCGCGCTCTCGTTGGCTCACCATCGTCCCGCGTTCGACGTCAGAGCTCAAGGTCCCATGTCGTGCCCATTGACCTCCTCCGGAATTAACCGGCACGGTTCACCCTTGGGTACACTGGAAATCTCCATACTTCCAGCCCCCTGCAGTGGCACTAGGAGAACCTGATATAAGACCAACAACGGTCTCAAGACTTTATCCCCTGCATCCCGTATCAAGAGAATGTTTCCTTCCCTTCAAAGTCTATCAGCGTTTGCCCTCCAAACCAACGTTCGTTGGGGACGAATCAAAACCGACCGGCCATAGGAATTGTCTCCTTGCGAGTTATACAAGGTTTCGCGAATCAGGTGGCTTGACTGCCCTGGCCGTCAAACTGCTGCGGAGATCTCGACTCGAAACAACCTGCTGGTTGTTGGATACCCCCTCGGGTGCCGTTAACAATACGCCGACGCGGGGGTGGCCGGGCAGCCGTGTCCCACCGCGTGTAGTGCACCCTGGCTGCCAAAACGGCGCGGTGTTCTCGACTTTTGCGGGCTATTTGGTCACTGTGCCTCCCGTTGGATACAATTTTTGGGACCGATCGCGGGGGGGCAGCTGAGGAACCTGGCTGTCGACCATGTTTTCGTGTGTCTGGTTGAAACCATTCTGTTTGATCTCTAGGGGCTTTGCGTCAATATGTTCATTGGCAAGGATTGGCACCGGAGTCGTGTTGAATGGGGACCAGGTACTCACCGATCGTCCCCTCCGTCCGAGCCACTTCTGCGAGGCCACCTACTCACTTGAGGGAAAGTCCAACATTGTAACGCGTGGCTGTCAGTGCCCTGGCCCTTACGAGCTCTCTTGCTTTGAGCTCGCATTCATTGGGCCCTTCGAGGATCTGATGATGGGTGATCCTCCGCATTGAAGGCATAGAGTAGGAAGGCCACCTTCCCCATTCATGCGGACACGGTAGCCTGCGTGTTCTCATATGGGCTATTAGCAGCGATTGCTGGTCCATCCCTTTGGGTTGCTTGTTCACCGTCGACCCTTCAACGTTTACCGGGGCCTTTACGTTTTGGGGTTCAACAACCAGACCGTGGATCAGCGGAGAAGGACGCGCGCATCAGAACTTTCCGGTCCCACCGAATGGCAAACCAGCATGTGCCCCCGTTTGTTAGCCATTTTCGTCGATTTTCTCACAGTCCATCCCAGTACTAATAGGTCGCCGCAATCCACTCCGTTCTCACTCAGCCTCCAGGCTTCACCGATGTTTTCCTTGGTCGCCTCTTCAAGCTCCTCTCAACACTCTTCTGATACTCCAATCAGCACGTCTTATCCTCTCCGGTCTCTGATCATATCTGCTCATCATGAACACAGGTCCGCCTCCAGCCCGCGAAGCACGATCATATATCGCGTTTCCAGTCCCCAGGGACGCCCTTTCCAAGTAGGTTCCATCTCCTTTCTCGGATCCCCCGCCGCTTATTGATGTGGGGCGTAGTTCGTTCGACGATCGCGATGCCGTGGAACGGTGGCGAAGTTCCACCCATGTAACGGGCCCACTGTTCGTTATCATCCTCGCCGCTCAGTATCCTGTTTTCTAACCGTTTTGTGGCGCAGGGATGCTTCCTGCTCGCGCCGGTGGGACTCTAGCAGGTTCGTTTTCCTCGCTGCGGCGCGATGGCCGTTCCGTGTTGCTTACCACCCCTACCAGCACAATGGGGTTTCCAGTCCGCGAAGACCGGCCACACTCGAACTCGTTGTTTGCGAGTCGCACTCTCCCTCCCCTCCGTCCACATCTGCGTTCTCAGCCCTACCCCCTGCTCCGACCCTCTGGGTGGTCATCTCCCCCGTGTCCATTGGACGACGACGGCTACCTTCGTCGTCTTCACATCCAGGGGGAAGACCGGCCACTGTACCCCGTCCCCCCTTCTCCCCTCGCAACCTCCTCAAGCGAGGATAGCTACAGTCAACAGTAAGTTGTGTTGTATTCCCTTCTGCGATATAGACTCACCCATGTAGGTGGCCTCCCATGGTGTGTTCCCCCCCGGAGAGAAGGATTTCCTTCGACGTTCAAAGGTTTGTCTCGGTTTTCTTCCCGCCTGAGTACAGGGTTTCCATCTGATCCATATCCAAAGTCCCCGCCACTACCTGCAGGAACCATCCCCCATTCCCATCTTCTCTCCCAATGCCCATATCACGTTCATGGTCCCGCAAACGGGACCAACGCCACCCATCAACCCCGGATCCGAGTCGCGACGGCGCCGAGGGTTCCGCTCGCACCACCCTCCCCTTCCCCCCGAGGGCACCCCGCAAATGCGATGTGGATGGATTGGATGTGGGGAACAGCTTGTTTACAACCAGCAAGCGATCTCACAGCATGTCAACGGGACGCATAAGAGGAGATCGCCGGAAATGTTTTGTCAGTGGGAGAAATCGGGTGGGGGCATATGCGGGGCGAGTATGCAACCTAATCATCTCCGGAGGCATACCCTCGATATACACACTGACTTGATGATCGCGTGGTGTGAGTGGTGTGGGGAGGCGCAGAGGAGGGATGTCATGTCTCGGCATAAAAAGAGCTGTGAAAGGCGTAAGGGCAGGCTCCCCAAGTAGAGTATAATATGCATGTGGTTTCTCCTTTCTTATTGGATGGGTGGTTGTAGCTGTACAATTATCTACCCTGAAATACAATATTTTCATCGTACAACCCAACCACTCCGGATCCGATGCAACCGTGGGAAAAGCTGGCGAACCACCCACACCGGGACCTCAACTTCCCCGCCACCGACGATACCCTCCACAATCACCATGCGTTAACTCAGTCTATGATACAACAGAGGACAGCGCAAACAAACCGACAACACCCAAAATGTGCCATAATCGCTACCCAAGCGCCCAAAGTTTAACGATTGAAGATTACCGCAAAGCGCGACTGACCGGCGCCGACCGGTTACACTCGAACTCCGTTCCGCAAACGGTTATCGCCCAGTTGTCGACGTTGCCTCCTTTACCTTGGACGGTCGTTTGGATGACAGCTATCAACACGGTTGATGACGGGCCGGTTATGTGACAACTGGACCGTTTCTTACGGAAGCCTAGTACAGAATTCGAGTGCGCGCCGAACCCGTCATGAACTCGCAAGTTCACCCTCTCCTGGAGATCTGCCACTAGGATTACGCGTATCGCCCCTTATCTCCACCCTCAGAAGCCTGCGAAACAGAGAAGACCGTTCGTTTGGACTTTTCCCTACCGTCCCCCTTCGGTACGTAGAATAGTGGATTTCTCCTTGTCCTGTGTTCTGAGAGGTCTATCCGTTCTTTGGGACGCTCAGGTCAAAAACCAACAAAGAAGAGCTGACCTGGTTGAAACCAAATAACGTTAACGTTGGTTCGTGAACCATCGAATCAGACATCCAGAAGGCGGCCCCCCGCGATCGTGATCACGTCTGCCAATACATTTACGAACGCGTGTCGTTTCATGTTTGAATGTCCTCCCTGATACCCGTTGAGTTTTGGTTTGTTTACTTTGCGCCCATCCTCGTATGCTTTATCAGAAGGGGTATTTACCAAGTATCCTCACAGCCTTTTCCCTCCGATGCAGCTTTGATCCCACCTCCCACTCACCCCCTCCCCCCTCTCCACACCCACGGTCAAAGCAAGATGTTTGCTAGCATGTTCAAGACGAAGTCTCGATCCTCTCGAGATAGATCGAGGGACATTTCGACGTTGAACGCTACCATAGGCGTCCTGGACGTCGCAAAAGACACAACGGAGATCCTGCCGATCAAGTGGGTCTTCGGGTCCGCAACCACTTTCCTTACGTTGGTTCGGGTGAGTCAGGGGCTCCACCGGTCTATACTGGGCACCGCTGTTGAACGATGGATAGGACAAGATGATAAACGAGCAGGATTTCGTTGATCTAGCAAAAGATTGCTCGAACCTCTGTAAGGTCCTAAAAGATGGGACCCAAGGGAGGAGTCTGGATAGCTTAAGCTCCGAGGTAGTACAGGCCATTGAGGATATGAATACGTGAGTGCGCCCGCTCAAGTGACCCTTACTTATCATGGCATTCTTCCGCAGTACCATCCAAAACATCGAACAAGAAGTCACGAATCATAGTAACAGAAATTGGTGGGGACGCTTATTCCACGCCAAGTACGATAGGGAGAAGGTGCAGGGGTGGAAGCTTGACTTCCAAAAAACACTTGGAAGTTTCAGTGTACGCTGTGTCGTCCGGCTCACCCAATCTATGATTTCTGAAGGACCATTCAGGTAGCAATGAATCTAAACGGTGCGTTTGTTCTTACCGATATACACAGAGGCGTCCAGGAGATTTTAGCCAGAGAAAGTACAAGTTCTCCCCCAAACGTAAGTGATCTCGCACCGCGATGATTTGACGTCTAAATGCCCGTGCGTTTCACATCTTATCGGCTTTAGTCGGTGTCAGTGTCCTACCCCTACAGAGTCTACCCTTGCTCGCTGAAGTGATACCACAGGGACCTCGGAGAATTACCCCCACCAGCTCCAAGAAATATTGTCGGACGCGAAGAATTGATCGAGATGGCGATTTGCTCCGTCGACGCTGGCCGTCCGGTCGCCCTCATCGGCGCCGGAGGAATCGGAAAAACTTCAATTGCTCTCGCGCTCCTCAACGACGATCGGATCAAAGACAAGTTCGGAGTCAACCGCAGATTCCTCCGCTGTGACGAGGTCCAGTCGCACAGTCATTTCCTTAGCCGACTTTCAAAAGTCACTGGTGCGGGGATCGGAGACACCCAAAACATGACCACCCTCCGTCCGTTTTTATCATCTAATCACATCCTCCTTCTCCTGGACAATGCCGAGACGATTCTCGACCCACATGCGCCTGAAGCCCCGGCACTCTACGCTTCTGTAGAGGAGTTAAGTCGAATCGAGACGATTTCGCTCGTTATTACCACCAGGATCTCCATGGTCCCTACGACCTGTCGGAGCATCGAGATACCGACCTTATCGGCAATTTCTGCAAGACACACATTCTTTTATATCTACACCAATCAAGAACAGGTCCCCGAAATTGATCCTCTCTTACGAGAACTGGACTATCACCCATTATCAATTACCCTCCTCGCTACAGTGGCAATTCAGAACCGATGGGATCATTCCCGTCTCCTACGAGAATGGGGGAAGCATCGTGTTTCCTTATTGCAGACCCCTCATACCCCGGGATTATCTGCCACGATCGAATTGTCGGTATCATCCCCAATGTTCGCCAACCTCGGGCCCGATGCTCGCGATATATTGGGTGTCATCGCCATTCTCCCACAAGGGGTCAACGAGGATGAATTGGTCTGGATCTTCTCGGCCGTATCGGATATCCGTGACATCGTCAATACGTTCATCATTCTCTCGCTAACCCATCGGAACCACGGGTTTGTTACAATGCTCGCCCCTGTCCGGGAATACCTCAAGACGGATAAGTGCTCTTGTGACCTCTTTGTTTCCACCAAAAACCAGTATCTCACCCGGTTAGGCGATATCGCCCGTGATTCTGAACATGGCCGTGTCCAACCCCAGGATATCCGGTGGCTTGTATCCGAAGAGGTCAATGTAATGGCCCTCCTTACGTTATTCGTGGAGGTGGATCCGGAAGCACAAGATATTCAGCGGATTTGCCTTGTCGTCAAAAAGATACTTGACTCCACCTCCCTCGCATCGCATCCAATGGACAACACCACATCCTCGGTCCGAGCCGACCCCGATACCCATTATTATCCGCGAAATACCCTGAGGACCAGCTCAAATCAAAATATCCCCCCTGTCTTGAATACAAGGGAGACCGTACCGGATGGACGCCACACGTTGCCTACTCATTAACCGGCGGAGGCAATTCTACAAACCAACGAGGCGCTGACGATATGCGAACACCTTCCGGAATCCTCTTTGCACGCGGAATTTCATCGTACCCTCAGCAATTATTGGAGGAGTCTGGATCACTCGAAGAAGCGGCCGTCGTGGTCCTCAACGCAAAGGATCTACATTCGAAGCAGGGGGACCAACTCACAGTGTTGCAACATTACGTGTCCCTCTCCGACAATCCCCAGAGACAGGCCGACCGAGATGGTGCCTAGCAAGAGAAGACTTACCGCTGTCACAAGAACCACGTACCGTTTGAAGAAAGTCGACTTGACCACAACCCTCCGTTCATTATCCCTGGTCTACAAGGATCAAGACGACCGCCTCAATGCCCATGAGTACAGAAAATCGGCCTGCGCCCTCCTCAAGAAATCCCTGACCCCCCTCCCTGCAGAAGAGGAGTCGGCCAAGTCGTGTCTCATGCTTGTGCGTGGGGATTTCGAATAGACAAGGCAGATGCGAAAGTTTCGCTGAGGGCGTTCAGGAAGATTGGGTGTACGAGCGTCAAGGAAGGCACCCTCAGCGCCCTCAAGCCAATTCCTCCGCTGGAGTTTGACTAGCCAGAGAGCCCTAATTCGACCACACGAGCCCGTTCCGACACGGCGTAATCCCATCCCCCCCCCCCGTCCACGGACTCCACTACTCCCCCCATCCCCATTCCCATCCCCGCCCCCGTCCCCATCCTACCATCCCTTGGACCCCAGGTTTCGCATCCGCTCTTTATTGGTTGTATCTTATTTCATCGCACTGGATGGAACCACAGCTTCGCCCTGTGGGCAATTTTGGTTCCTCCCGTTTGTTCTGTCTCATTGCTGATCTTTCCATGTCCCAATGTTTTCCGTAGATATAAAATTAGGTATAGTCCCTAGAACCGCAACGGTGCTCGGTTGCATACCACTCTGAGCACTGTACTAGTACAGTACCGTCTTACACCGTCATCTCAAGTATTGAATGGGGATCCCGGGTTCAAATGACACGCGGGGACATAGCCCGAACGTCGGCACTGTCCCAATTCATACCCCTTTCCTCTTGCACTCCACAGTTCCAGGTTACACCTGTGGTGAAGGGCTGACCCGGGTGGTGAGGGAAGAACAAGAAGGGAACCGGCCCAGATATGAGTCCTATAGGTACAATGGCAAACCAGACGACGATACGAACGGGAGAGGGGGGGAAGGAAAAAGGGGCAGTGTGAGACATTTAAAGAGGAGATAGGTTGAGACCAACGAACAACGAGGTTAGGGACTCAGGCTGGGTGTAATAAGGACTCTACCTCGTCGTTCTTTTACGGATAACCTTAAACGGTATGGACTGAAGAAGAAAAACAAGGCGGCGTTTCAGCAGGTGCCAGAGAACGCATGGTGATCACCGGAATAGGGATGCCAACCGCTCTGCTAGGTGCTGAAAAGGCGTGTTTAGGCAGTGTGGTTTCATTTTTTTAAAAGAATTACTTGATTAACAGTGCTGGGGTGTTGCAACCCTTTCCTCATTGCAACATCTCCCGAAAATGTCTGTGGGGATTTCAGTGACATAATAAGTACCACGAATCGACGTTGGATCGATTGTGCAACCGAAATGTCAATTACGGTTTTGCCGCGTTGGGGAAGAAACCGCCCAGAATCCAACAGCGAGTCTCGGGTTATATAGGTCCATTTCAAACCCCGTAATTTGCTCTCTCCTCATTGATCTAAGCAGCCTCCATGGGCTGGATCCGTCACCTCGGGTCGTTTTTCCCCTCAGGTCGCGAACAAAGTCGATTTTGAATCAGCCCAATTTGACCGCGCCTAATCGTCAACCGGCGGTCGGAACTCCCCGGGAAATTGGAACATCCGGGATAAAATTTCCATTCAGTAATAAATTAATAGGTCATGAGTCAAGAGGGCAACATCCAGGCTCGTTACACGTACACTCCCGTGTAAGGGGCGTGTTCAAGCCTCATGGTAAAAAAAAAAATAGAGGGAATTAACGGCGTCGGGGCGTTGCAGTCCTTTACTCACTGCAACGTCTCCCGATAATATCTGAGGGGATTTCATTTTGGGTTGTGGTAAACCCTCCCGATGACCGTGGGTGATGCGTCCTCTGAGGATCCCCTGGGAGACCCCCTCAGCAGACGGTGCCTGGTTCGCAGAAAGTTAATGCAGGAAGTTATCGGAAAGTCACATCTAACCCACCTTATCCGGGAATGCTGTGGATTTCGACCTACCGCGATCATCCACGTTTGTAACATCGTGGAGTAGAGCTGTAAACGCGTCAGGAAGTATAGGTATAGGTATTTTGGCAACTACGTCACCTTTCGGCGGAAACAACAATGACTGAGACAGAGAGGGTGTTTCACCCTCCTCCGTGCTCCCCTCGCCATTTGGGTCAGCAGAACTCCATGTGGGTGAATTCGTTGTCGCTAAGTCCCCCACCATCCGAGGAAGCGGTGTCCAGATCCTTGAACCTTCCTCCAAACACCGGAGTACACTTTCCACACTCGGCCGGTCGTCTGGTTTGTGCTCCCAGCAACGTTCCAGGATCCTTCGAACATCATCCGTGAACCACTTCCTTTCTGCTCCTCGGGGGCGCCTGGGGCGCTCACCCCGGACGACCCTCATGATGACCTCACAACTCCCATAGCGAAAAAATGGCACCTGTCCACTCAATACCTCGTATATGACCATTCCAAGGGCATAACAGTCCGAGGATTTCGTCGGGCGACTGTGCTTGAGACCGAACTCCTTTGGAAGGAAGAGTTCCGGGCTCATCCATCGGTGGGTGCCCCCTTGTGTAAACGAGCTCGATGATACTGAGAGGTTCGTTGCTTCTGATATGATCGTAAGTAAACCAAAGTCTGCCAGGCAGGCATGGCCAGTTTGGTCGACGAGGATATTGGTCTGGGCAGATGCAGTCCGTCAGAGATAGAGAGTGACCCCGAATTTCAAGGACATACCCCTTTAAGATCCCCGTGGACCATCCCCTGCTTGTGCATGTAAATCAAACCCCTCGCAACACCTCCCAGCTACGGAATCACCCGATCGTTAACAGGGATGGTAGGAACTTGAACATAACACTTACAAGCTCAAACCGATTCTCATCCGGATGCTCCTTCACATACTGGCTAATGTTGCCGTTTGGCATCCACTCTGACACCATTGCGAACTGAGTCTCAGACATCATCACTCCCAGCAGCGGCAACACATTCCGATGACGAAGACTTCTCCATGTCACGAACTCTTTGCAGAACCTCTAGATAGGTCACGATCAACACGTCAACGAGTGCATTAGAATTGAGACGAGGAGCACCGGTGACTCACGCGAGTTATCTTTTGCAAGTCACTGTTAGCGTATGTCTTCAGGACCTTGACCGCAACCTCCATCCCCTTATATTCGCGCTTCCACACGTCCCCAAACCCACCATGACAAAGCGGAACTCCTGTTGGACTGTCGGATAGCTCGATCCGCAGTGATCTGGGAAGCGATGTGTGGCCAGCACACGTCTTGTATAATAGCTTCAGAGCTTTTTTTCGGGTCTCTGGTGCGAGGTCGAGGCTCTCCAAGGCCTGTCAGGATGTGAGGTTAGAATTCAAGTCAAATGTCTCATTCATGGAAGAACATAACAGACCTTATAGATTGTGTCGATCAAGGTCTGGACGTTGCTCCCTTGGAGACGACCAACCATATCGGTCGCCTTCTCGTTCGAGAAGACCATCTCGATCAGCGAGGGGAGATCATCCTGGGGAATAGCACTGCTGATCAAGTATCGCAAGGCTTCCTCAGGGTCGAGGGTAGGGGGTGATCCCGCCAGTGTCGGGAGGTCACCACCACTGGACTGCCTGTTCATGTATACACGTTAGAATACTCCCAAATATCTGCTAGTGGAAAATGCTGACGTGGTCTACGTGGGGCAGACGGTCAACAGGGAGTAGCGTATGGGGCGGAAGACAACACACCACTGTGAAAACACGTGTTAAGGGGCTCTTATGGGCGGAGCGCTGCGCATGTTGTTCATTTTCGCTGGCCACGAGGGGATCATCCGGCTCCAGGTTTCCCTGGGACAGTTCAGAAGCTGTGACACTCTGAAGTGGCAACCACGTACATCGAAAACTGCCAAAATCTTCTGTATCTTCATCTTCCATAGGACAGGCGATTCGGTGGACCCGGGGCGAAACCTCTGCGGGTAGTTGATGTCGAGCGCGCATTCGCGTACACTGGACTCGATGTATCCCATGGCCCTGGTGTTTCTTGTTACAATTTGTAGAGAGGGGTGCGCAAGATCGACATACCCTTCCAAGCCCACGATTGCCTCTTTCATGGGTCCACTCAAGCTATCCATGCTCCTCCCTTCAGTCGCAGTCTTCAACACGTGGCACGCCCTGGCACAGTACTTGGCTAGTTCCACGAACCCAACATCATCTATCATCTCGTCCTATCGCGTTACCCAGAAATTAGGATAAGAAAAGCGACAAGACAGAGAACTCTTACCCTGACGAGGCCCAAAATACCAATAGCAGACTCAAATGTTACCCTTACGGGGATGATCTCTATCGCGTCCCTGGCGGCGGTGAGGGATCCAATGCCGGCGTTTAACGCTGCGGCTGCCTCTGAGTGGGATCCGGTATTGGGGGTCATGTTCTCAACTGTCCAAGATTCGAAGGCGGTCGTGATACAGAATGGCGGGCGATGGGGGCTCGGGGGAACGAGGGAAAGAGAGTGGGCAGTCGAATAGTTGGGCACGGGGGTCGCGCATGGCCCACTTATTGTTACTACTGTTGGGGAAAGTCCGAGCGTTCATTGTCAACTGCCGCAAGAAACGTGGGAGAGGTCTTGGCAGATAATGAAGCAGGGGGCTGATATACGGGTACACGTGAAGGAGGGTTGGTAAAAGGTGATGGGATCGCTAAGCGCCGTCTTGGCAGTGGCCTGATAGGAAAGTATTTCTCGCAGACCTACTAACTTGTGAACTGAAGTCGATTCTTAAATCTGAGCCTCACGCGCGGTTGCACGAGCAAAGTAGGGCGAGCCTTAGGAGCCATGCGATCTCCCGGCACCCCAACGCGACGCATAAGTTGAGGAGGAGACCACCGGGAATGATCTGCCAGTGCGAGAATTTAGATAGCGGTATGTCTGGGGCGAGTATGCAACCTAATCACCTCTGGAAGCGTACCCTCGATGTACATACCGACTTGAGAGTTGTGTGATGTGCATACCAGTGTGGGGAAGCACAGAGGGATGCCGTGTCTCCGCAGAAAAAGAGCTGCGGGGGCACAAGGGGACACATGCAGTTTGTTCTTTTCTATTGGGTGGGTGCTTATAACTGTACGATTCTCTACCCTGGAATGCAATATCTTCGTTGCACGACCCAGCAACCGTCGCAACCGTGGGAAAGGTTAATGAACCAAACCAAGACGGAGTCCGACCCCCGACTGGTCACACGAATTCCACCCTACAGACGATTACCGCCCGATCCCTGATGTTGCCTCTGCTTGGACAGCCGCTCGGATACGGCAAACCATCGAAGCAGAAGTCCTTGTGTTAGGCATGAACCCATTCCGGGCGTGTCCTGAACAGCTCATTGTACACGGGTTCAGCCCCCCCCCCCACCGACCTCTCTCGACCCCCTTCCTTCACCTCGCGTTGTGACCATCTTCCGACGCTGGACAATCGGCGATGCAACCTTCAATCTCGATCCTCAATGATGATGTGATGAACACCTCCCCCGAAGTTGGGCAACACGCGCAGAGTCCCACTGACAATAGAATCTTCAATCCCCAGTCCCATAGCGGTGCACTCCATTTCATCCCAGTCCCAAACCCATCACTGTCTGTCTGCGCAATCTAAACCACGTCAGTGTTCCCCATTAGCGAGCTGAGATCATCCTGAGGTGGATATTACAGCGTTACCCTATTTCGAACCTGGGCGGCATACAAACTATCCTCCCAATACCGACAATCCCCATGAGCAGGCCTGGCAACTTTTGATGAGTCGCACCACTCCACGCGATGAACTTGCGTCCCTTATCAAGGCAATGTTCTCGGAGAGGAAGACAAGGGGATTCCAATCCTCCAACTCACCCTCCATGTACGTGCTCAGGGTGTTGTCCAAGTGGTGGGTGCGGTTCGCTGCCAATCTACCAGAAACGGCACCCGCCAGGTGTACTCCTGGGCCAGCACCCGACCAGTGAAAGGGGGTGTTGGCAGAAGGTGGTAGGAGGGCACTAGACGTCCGCTCGGCACCCTCGGACGAAGTCCAGGCTGAGGCCCTTTTGCCACGCTATGCGCACACCTCAGACGACGGGTCGCCAAAAACTTGCATGTTTGTAAAGACGGGGGTGACTATCCTCAAAAGGTAGATGATCTTACGAGAAATCGTATTTTCAGTTGTCTCTGGCACACTGTAATATGGAAACGAATGAATTCGCTGAGACGTGAGGACATCGTAACCGAGATCATCGTCCGACCCACATGATACAAAGGCGCGCGATCTTAAAGAAATGATTGGTACAATACGGAAGTGGGTTGCCTCATAATTCGTAACGGAGGAACAGACAGCTCACTATCGGACAAAATCCACCCTGGAGCCTGAGAGGGAAACTGAGGAGGTAATCAAAAATCGGAGATTTCCCACCGCAGGAATCGAATCACAGTGCCACCAATGCGCCGGCTGGGGTAGGGGTGATTCAGGAGGGTGGACAAGTTAGGGTCAAAGGAGTGTTCAACGATGAGGCGAGAGGGGAAGGGCCACGGGGTACAGGTACGAGAAAGGATTGCTTTATGCGCAACCGCGGGTACCCCCCCATGAGAGAGTGCTTGGGTGGAACGTCTGCGTTATCGAGAACCCCTACGAAATCTCAAGGACTCAAGATACCAGAAACTAGTTTCCCCCTGTCGCCGTGTTCACTGCATCACCGCACACACGCGTGCGCCCGGCCACCGCCTTGATCATTTGGATCCCACCACGATAGCGAGGAACGAGGAAGTGCGAGAGACTGAGGGACGGCCTAGACTTTCCGAGGGAGACGAGATAGTCCGTTGAAACGTCGAGGAGAGTGATTCCAGAGCTGGTGATAGGCCATAGGGGACTCTCCTCTGGCCGCGAAACGTTCACTAGAGTACTCTTGTTACGCGTATGTTCTCACCCAGTGTCGGGCTGACTCAGAACAGCTGAGTGAACCTCACGCACCCCCAGATTCGTCATCAGTCCTATCGACTTCCAACGTATGTCAGTGGATGGCCTTGAAGGCATTTGAGGTACGTCGTCGAAAAATGAAGCTAGGTGCTCTGAGGAAATGAGAATTTTCATCTGTGGGCACGTTTTTAGAGGCTTCGCGAGTTGCAAGATCAAGCGCGGGCTTCGTGGCTGCCTCCGTGGGTTGGGACGACGTAGTATGGACTCGTGTGTGGTTTCGCAATGTCCTATCCTAAACGCTGCTAGCCCGTGTGGAGAGCTCATTCTGATGTACGGTGGAATCGGCAACCTCCTTTAAACCAGGAGACTAAGTATATTGGCTTGTACTTCGTGGTGATGGCGGTGAGAGCGGGTGAACACCCGGACAAACTATCCCACGATCACGAAGGAATGTGACGCAGGTTCTATACCGTGGTCCAGATATCCTGGCGTTGATGGATGATTACTCGAGGATGCGGTATAAGTACATGAAAATCTATGATACAAACCGGGGAGACCGTTACACAACCTCTGGGGTTTTGATCGCTTCGAGCAGGAGAGCCTTCACCTTCGTGAATCCTTCTTGGGCGTCTGCTCCCAGTGCCTTCTCCACACCTTTGATAAAACCTTCCAAAGCGCCTTCGGGGTTGTCGATTTCCGATTCAACCGACCCGGCGTCCCTCAAGTCAATCAAGGCACCATCAAACTCGATCCAATACACTATCAACTTTCTGATAGTGGTGAGGTACTGTGCATGATGTCCTGGAATCCGAAGTACGCGACCATAATCGATGTAGAGGCCTGTCTTCGACTTCCGGTGGGTACGGAAATCGTCTTTAAACCATGGATCTAAGTCTGGTGGCCGAGAGATCTTGACGGAGTGACCCTCGTACTCGATAGTGACGGCAGTCAGGTAGGTGAGTACCCATACAAACGATTCCGCATCGTGCCGGTACAGCCGAGGAATCCGCTGTTCAAGACCACCGCGGAGTAACTCGAGGGCCATAAAGGGGACAGTGCCAGTTCGATCACTGTTCGTAGTCGGGAATTTGTCCCATGAGGCGAGATCGTAGTCATTCAGGACTCCCTCGACCCTTCCAGTCGGGGAAACGCTGTACATCAGATTGTTGAGGCTGATATCCCCGTGATGGATTCCATTGACCCAGAGCCGGTAGTGGCCTGGCGGGCCCGTGTGAATGAACGGTCGTCGGGATACATAATGAAGCACGTACACGCAAAACACTCCCAAAATACATCCCACAGCTGCTCCCCCCTCAAATCGTGGATGGGTCGTAGGCGATTCATCACCACCAGGCGGAGCGTTCGCGTTCCTGTCTGTTTGTCCTGTTGCAAATTCAGGAAATCCCGTATGTGGCTAGTCGAGAGCTGGTCGAAATCGCGGGCATACTTGACCTCAGGGATGTGACCTCCGATGAACTTGTCCGTCCTCCCCAACGTCCGGGCGTGTGCGATAATCTCCCACTCCCGGATCCGTGATGTCTCCGGCCAGTAAATCTTGAGGATAAGGTCATGATCTTTTATGATGTCTTCGCAGGCCCTTCGATAGGCGTCGCGGGCTTGATCCAGAGCACCCTGCTCCCCGCCCTCTCCGCGCGCGTCACCAGCATTGAGGGTAACTTCATCGGTCTTGAGTTCTTCATGATCCTTTTTTGCCGTGTTTTCAGCGATGTCATCTTCCGTCTCGCCTCGAGCCCCGATGTGTCCCTCCTTCGCCCGCCCACCATTGCCCTTCCTCCCGGTGCTGGCACCAATGACCGTTGTCGCTCTTCCTAGGACGGACCACCCAGAATGCACCTTATCTTCCGGGTGGAATTCAACGCTCGCCTCCTCTGTCCCCAGTGTACCATCCTCAATGACAGGGTGCAACAAAATGGAGTGCTTTTCTGAGGCGAGCTCAAGGATATCCCCCCACTGACGTCGTCCGAACCGCTGAAGGACGAGGAGCAACACAAGTACAAGTGGGAGGTGTTCGAAAAGTCCAATTCGCGACGAAACGATGACACCCTCCCTATCGATCCAAGAGACCCAAAGTGAATCATCTGCCAGGTTGCGTAAATTCCTTCGACCCCATACAAGCATCCTGAGACTCACCTCGGAAGAGTAGATTTAGCGAATGACTGATCGAATATGAATTTGACAACTTCTCTCCTGCATATACCCCAGTCTGACCTAGATGAGGTCGCCTAGGGCCCTGTTTCTGCCGCTTACTGGCTGTACTTGGTGCCCCAGAGCTGATCCCTGCGCTGGTAGCGGAGCGTTTGTTGCTCCAGCCGGATTTCGAAGTCATGTCTGTTTAGTTCTCAGTAGTATAGTCATAGACGAATGCAGAAATCTTACTTGTCAGAGACTCAGAAATGCCCGAAGATGTCCCACGATCCGGATTTCCTGACGTGAAGGACTCCTCGTCCGCATCCTTGTTCGTGATTGACGTGACTTCGTTGGTAAAGATTTCCAGTGTAGGCCACTTTCTCCTCGAGTCCCGTTTTACTTCAACTGCAGAAAGGATGTCCTTCCAGCTAATTCGATAGATGGGGGCAATCTGAGGAGGGTTGTTCTCGGATGGACCGGGCTTTGCGACTTGCACGGAGGGAGCAGCCTTGGAGGTCGTTCCACTTGGGATCCTGCTGATAAAGTGAGAGACACTTGTACCCCTCGTGAGCTTGATATTGCGGAAGTCGCAGGCAGCGACGAGCCTCATGAGAACGATGTCGGGCTTAAACAGTGAACCCAGCAGATCGCGTTCGGATCTCACGCCCTTGTCTGACGGCACAAACACGATGTGGTCCTCGAATTTGGGCAATCCCGCCACGTTAATTTTTGACAAATGTTCAAGCCCATAATTCAGAGCGTTCGAGAGTGGGGCATACATCCCGCGTTCGGTGCTGGATTTATTTTTGCTGCGCAATGCGTTTAAAAATTGCAAATGAGGGTGAAGAAGACAGCTGGGTCACGTACTACTCGTCCAGCCTCCTCCGCATCTCAGGGGAGTTGGCCACGGGGGTCACCTTTCTCCAACATTCTTTGAAGCGTTCGTTCAAGACTTGTGGATCGCAAGGTGTGTCCGATGGTTGATCACCACAGCAAAAGGCCAGGAGAAATTTGACCATGTCCATCGAATGAGCCTTCTGGGACCTCTTCATGTCGGCGGCAACTCCGGGTTCGATAGCGTCCTTCCTGCGTAAATGAGATCAGTAAATCGCTGGTGAGCCTGGAGAATCTTTCGGACGCACTTTATGCTGCCGATGTGTTCTCTATATGCACCAGATCCTCTGTTCGGCCTAGTAGATCGTACAGAGCGAGAGCGACCCTCCAACTGCGAGGTATATCGATGGGGAGCGGAGGGGGGTCTGCTCGAGTGAGACGCAGACATGGGTGCGGTATTCGCCGGGCGTCCCGTTTTATGGCGATTTGAGCCAGCGGCGTTCGCGAACGCGTGGGGCGGAAACGTGGCGATCACCAATTGCTCGAAGCGCTAGGATCTCCGTTCTTCGGTTGACGTCCCGTTGCGACGCGATCCTATCTTGCCATCAACCGTCGTGGCCCAGCCTTTACGCCGTCTTTGTCCGGACGCGTGGGGGGTGTCAAGAGGAGGCCGTGGGAAACCTGCATAGGTGGCCCCCTTGTGAGGTGCGGAACATTTCCGGATAGATTTGAATTTCTGTTTTCGGTGAGCTGTCTGGGCCCGTGAGGGTGTTTTGAAGTTTGCGAGCCAGGGTGGCTTCGGTTAGAGCAGCGCGGCCGTGAATGTGGCCTCGGTCCCCGACCGGGTATCCCCGTGAGATCTTGGCGAACCCAGGCCATTGGCACAGCAAGGCTGGTTGCATTCACCGTCAGTATGCATATCCAAGTGGACCCCGAATTTTTCAGGAGAGAGAGTAAAGTGCAGGGTCACGAGAATGCAAGGTGTGCAAACTGGTACAGTCTCTCATATACACTAAGTAGTCACTGGTACGCGACAGCGACGGGCTGTTGACCATTCGAATACTCTTCACCCGTCCATGAGTCCCTTTACATTTACAGAGCACGACTGTGATCTTCGTGGATATCTCAGAGCTCTTATACGCCGTAAATCTTTGTAACTTTGTAAGGGTTCCCGTGATTGACTCATCAATTCATCGGGAGGCATTTAGCATCTGGCTTTCATGACCTAACTTTGTTACTTATATGTACGCCGCTCTTTACACATCTCCCTTAATCTACGGACTCAGAGGGACTCACACTATATACGTATCCAAGCAACCTAAGGTTTCGTTAATTTGATCTTCTTCACAAAGATGTTCTTCGCCTCGTCCTCTTTCATTCTCGCCTCCAATCTCTCCCATCTCTCCTGACCCAGTACGGTGACGGGTTGCGAGTACACCTTCTGTGTTTCCTTCACGTTCCTAAACACCTTATTCAATAACTCCGAGTTGCTAGCCCCATCTACAATGCCGGTCTTCAAGAAGGACTTCAACCCTCCAACGTCCTCGGTGTACGCGCTCAGGGTGTGGTAAGAATCCGCAGTCTTGATCGCCGCTTCGCAGAACGTCACCGTGAATTCCGCCCACACGAGACAACCTTCCGCACCGACGACACCGGGTGGCTGCCGGAACTCGATGGTCATCTTGGAACCTTGGATGAGGTTCATGAAATTCCAAGTCCAATACCTGGTCCCCTCGTTCATGGCCGCGATCAAATCGTCCAACGTCGAGCACGCATCCACAACCGCGATGCACTGTTGAACAGTCTTGCCCTTGAACTTTGGCCCATTCCCCCTCAAGCTCTTGCAATACTCGTTGTTCCTCCGATCGGGGGGAACCAAGCCGTTGATGGCAAACTCGAAGTAGAGTATCGCCCGTGCGATGGATTTGGCTGAGGAGGGTTCGAACCCGGTGCTTGGCGAGATGTGGACATGTGTCCCACAGGTTTCGTTGGTTTGGATTATGCAGAGCGAGTAGAAGATGTCCCAGACTCCCGTTACGACTTTGCGCCAGTCGGAGGTGGAGGTGAATTGGAAAATCGGTGAGACAAGTTCGAGAGCGACTGCATTTTAAACATGAAGATTCATCAGAACGAAAGACGTACGGTCCCACGGAAAATAAAGAAAAACGGTTACATTGCTTATCTCCATTATCAGGCTTAAGCGAAGTATCATTTGTGAGGGTCCACTCGATGGCTTGATTGTGACCCGAATACGATCCGTCGGTATTCACGTGTATCTTGGGTAACGCCGCGCGTTTCTTCTGGTTGTAAGTCTTCGCCATAAAGTTCGTGAAGCCTTCGAGGCTAGTGAAATCTTTGCCCGAGACATGCGGGACAAGGAATATCGCGTACAACCTTCATGAAAACCGTACTAAATCCAACTCTTGTGCCTCGTGCATAACAAACTAGTTTCCGGAGTGCACTTAGTACTCCACCCTTTCCAGAAAGTACTCGAGACCTACCTGACCTGGGAGTCCACCCTGAAATGTGGTCAAGTGATTGCAGCCGGTCTTGCTGGCCCATCGGCTTTTAACCGCAGAAAAGAATAGCTTCTGAGAGGTTGTTCGCCTCAAACGGACCATGGTGTCTGCAGCGAGGAGTGAACAGGACCCCTTGCGCCATGTGTGCGAGTTTGGTGCGGATGGAACGGGATGTGGAGATTTCCCACGGCTGCAACCCGATATACTCTGGCCTACTGTGACGCGTCCCGGCAAGCGCAGTGCGCGACTGGGCCATGGAAAGATTATCGATAAAGCAGGATCGCGTCGTAACAGGCCACCGACCGAAGGACGGGGACCCCAACGCGTCGGGTGGATCTTGATCGTCACGCTCCTCCCCCACATTCACCAACGTCACAGGCCGAACAAAGAGCCTATAAAGGTCACCTCGACGCGTTTGAAAGTTTCCCCAGGTCTACCGCCTATATACTGATCCTACTTATTTACGCAGGCAGGGCGCTGTCGAACGCGGGGTTACCATTGACATGGAGATACCTCAGCAAGCTTATTCGACGGACGTGGTCAAATTTCTCCTGGTGTTTTGCTGTGGCGACAAGCCATCGGACACCCACCGTGATGCACAAGTCTTGAACGAACGCCTCGAAGAATGTTGGAGAAAAGTGGTCCCGGTGGCCAACTCCCCCGAGATGAGGAAGCGGCTGTATGCGTAGTGCGTGACCAAATCGTGTCTCTAACCCCACCTGCACGTTTTAACACGTCGCGCAGCGAACTGTCCTCGTCCGGTGACAAACACGGCATGTATGCACCACTCTCGGACGCTCTGAACTACGGGCTTGAACGTTTGTCGGAAATCGACGTGGATGGACTACCCGAGTTCAAGGACCATATCGTATTTGTGCCATCGGATAAGGACGTGACAACCGACCGGGATCTGGAGGGTTCGTTGTTTGAGCCCGAAGTCGCCCTCATGAGGTTCGCCACTGCCTGCGATCTCCTCAAGATCAAGGTCACGAGGAGTCTAAGTGTCTCTCGGTTCGTCAGCAAGATCCCGAAGACAACCCCCGAGAGGCATCATCAGGCTGACCCCACCTACCGTATTGGTTGGAAAGAGATCCTTTCTCCAGTTGAAGTAAAACAATACTCGAGCAGGAAGTGGCCTATACTGGAAACCTTTGTCATCGGGACTGCGTCAATTACCAAAAAGGATGCAGATGAGGAACTCGCTACGTCACGGAACCCGGATCCTGAGACATCTTCGGACATCTCTGAGTCTCGAACACGTAAGATTCATACGCTTGTCCATGGGCGTGTCACTGAAAACTGAACAGTAGTGGCCTCGAAGTCCGGCAGGAGCAACAAGCGATCTGCAGCCGATGCAGAGATCAGCTCCGGGACACCGAGTGCAGCCAACAAGCGGCAGAACCGGGGTCCTAGCCGGCCTCATTCGGACCAGACCGAGACGTATGCAGGAGAGAAACTGTCGAGTTCATACTCGATCAGTCATACGCTAAATCTACTCTTCCAAGGTAAATCCCAGGATGCTTTTGTGGAGTTCAAGGAATTTACGCAGCCTGCCAGGTGACTCTCTTTGGATCTCTTGGGTCGACAGGGAAGGCGTCATCGTCTCAACCCGGATCGGACTTTTCGAGGACCTCCCGCTTGTACTCGTGCTGCTCCTCATCCTTCAGCGGTTTGGACGCCGTCAATGGGGGGATATCCCCGAGCTCACCTCAGAGAAGCGCTCCATTTTGTTGCACTCTGTCACTGATGATGGTACTCTCGGGACGGAGGAAGTCAATGTTGAGTTTCACCCAGAAGATGAGGTGTATTCTGGGTGGTCCCTCTTTGGGAGAGCGACAACGGTCATCGGTGCCGGCACCGGGATGAAGGGCAATGGTGGGCCAGCGGAGGAGGGACGCATCGGAGCTCGGGGTGGGGCGGGGGACGACGCCGTTGAAACCATGGCAGATGGGGATTCTGAAGGACTTGAGACTGATGAAACCACCCTCAGCCCCAGGGGCACCGCGCGTGGGGAGGGCGAGGAGCAGAGTTCTTTAGACCAAGCTCGCGATGCCTATCGAAGGGCCCGTGACGACATCATCAAAGCTCATGACCTTGTCCTCAAAATTTATTGGGCGGAGACATGGCGAATTCGAGAGTGGGAGATTATGACATATGCCCGGACGTTGGGGAAGACGGACAAGTTCATCAGGGGTCATGTTCCCGAGGTCAAGTACGCTCGCGATTTCGACCGGTACTCGACTCGGCACATCCGGGATTTCCTGAACTCGCAAGACGACAAGCAGGCAGGGACGCGGACGCTCCGCCTGGTGGTGATGAATCGCCTACGACCCATCCATGACTTGAGGGGAGAGCAGCTGTGGAATGCATTTTGGGAGTGTTTTGCATGTAGGTGTTTTTTGTGCAGCCCGACGACCATCCACTAATACGGATCCGTCAGGTCACTACCGGCTCTGGATCAATGGAATCCATCATGGAGATATCAGCCTCAACAATCTGATGTACAACGTCTCGCCGGCTGGAAAAGCGGAGGGAGTCCTTAACGACTACGATCTCGCCTCATGGGACAAATTCCCGACCACGAACAGCGACCGAACTGGAACCGTCCCCTTCATGGCTCTCGATTTGCTCGACGGCGGACTTGATCGACAGATTCCTCGGCTGTACCGGCATGACGCGGAATCGTTTGTATGGGTGCTTGCCTACTTGATCGCCATCACTATCGAGTACAAGGGTCACTCCGTCAAGATCTCTCGACCATCGTACTTCGACCCCTGGTTTAAAGACGATCTCCAACAAAACTCCACATTGAAGCTAGCCCTTTGTATCAGTTACGGTCGTATATTCCGGATCCCGGGATATCATGCCCAGTACTCGACTACGGTCAGAAAGCTGATAAAGCATTGGGTTGAGCTTGATAACGCCTTGTTTGTTATGAAGGCCGCCGGGTCTACCGAACCGGAAACTGATGACCCTAAGGGTATTTTAGAGGGGTTGATCAAATGGGTCGAAACGGACTCCCAGAAGGGGTTCGCGAAGGTGCAGGCTCTCCTGCTCGAAGCGGTCGAAGCACCCGGTATTGTGTAGGGACTCGAATGTGCGTAGGCCAGTTTCATACGTGTGCTATCTCGTTGGGCAATCGACACCGACAGACATGGGCTTTTTTGTGTCTTACATATAGAACTCGCCCCGCAATGGAGGGCGGTCGTCGCTGAAGGCCCTACATCTTGAAGAAATTTTCTGTCGTCCTCGTCGTCAACACCTACCTTTGAGTTCGCTCGTTTGTAGCGATGACGATTGTTCACGAATGAATAGATGAGCACTGCCCAGCTGGCCAGGGGGCGTGTCGTTAAATTCGCAGCGATCGTCGGAGAAGAGAACACTGGGACCATAAGCACTTAAGCCCTCGGCCTGTCTTTGACGGTATCACTGTGGGGGCACCTTCGTGGATCAGCTTCTCGACGGTCCCACCTTCCCTGCAGGAACTTCCCCATGCTCGGACGTCGTTCCATCGATGCTAAGTCCGTTGGTGGGGTGCGGGCGCGCGCTGTCGTCCCACCAGTGTATCCCCAATCTTGTTAACAGGCCGTCTCAGGGACCTTGTACGTGACCGGTGACCTACTGGTCGATGGAAGTGACAGAGAATAAATTACCGATTTAGGGGGAACAAAGATGAAGTGAGGGAGTTGGTTCCTCAACATTTCAATACCCGCGAAGCGGCTCAAAACTGGTTTCGTTTGCAAACTGGATCAGGTCGGTCGTCTCGAAAAGGTACCGTGAACTAGTAATTGGCACCGCCGTCCAGCGGAGGAAAGAGGAAGCTGGGCAATCAAGTAGATCGTTGTCTTTCTCTCTCCTCAAGTTTGCAAGGCCTAGCACGTAATACATCATCCCCGCAGCTGCTTCTAATATCGCGGCCCTCGTTGATCCACTCTTCACACCTCGGGTCCCAGTTTCTATTTTTTCACACCCACATACCACACCCGTATGTATCCGATGTTTAACATGCGTGTTTATCCTGCAAAAAATATTTATCTAACGTGGTACTAAAATCGAAGACGTGAGGCCCACCTTCGTCCAGCCAAGTAGGCGCTTATAGAACAGAAAGTCAAGCTGAGAGGAGGGGTGCTTTTTGTCGCTTTGCAGCGACCTGTGGCTCATTACCAACAGAACGCACAAAGATTTATCACGCTGGGTGACACCTGGGTCCCCCTCGATATTGAATGTCCGAAAGTTTCCGGGGGCCTGACGAGGGTGCATGGGACCATTTGTTTAGTCCAGTCGATGGTAGACGTGATGATCGGAGGCTGAGGCGAACCTTAGGCAACGGTGCATGGCTAGCACACGCTTGGTACAATGTTTTTCAGACATTTCTTCCGGGCCCCTGTCGTAAGGGTGGGGCTCTCCAACGCCTACAAAGATATAGAACGTTAGGAGCAATCATCAAGACTCCATACTTCATCAGGATTGATTGGGTCATAAGACCAAAACCCCTCAATCGGAAACAATGTCGAGAGACCGAGGAAAGGATGGCGAAATGGGGGTGATGAGATGAGGAAAGTAAAGTGGGGCAGTGGTTCCGGGTATTGTCAATCCAGCTGCCGACCGTAAGCGAGTACTTGAATTATGAGTGAGTAAACGGAGTTACGGCGTTACCCACAACATCCCATGGCTGGGTTCCGGCGAGCGTGCAAGATTTTTGATCTGGGTGTTGACGAGGTTCGGGAGTCTGGAACAAAAGGCCGCCATCGCCGGGAGGTGGTTCAAGTAAAGCGACCGTAGTCCATGGTGACTGGGGGTGGGCAGTGAGATCCAATTGAGCATGTGGAGTACTATCTCGATACTTTTGAGATGGATGTCCGAAGCATGGTAGGTCAGCCCACTTTTTGGAGGACAGTGGGTACGTCGGAGACCAATAGTCATCGATGTCATCGATGGATTGATCGGCTGAGGACCTCTACCACGAAGTCGCAACGTTAATTCGGCCCAACTCAAGTTTGCAGGTGAATAGCTTGATTATACCCGCGAAGATTGCAGCCACGCTTTGGGGGCGTGGAAGTAGCCAGATTTTTCCTGTGGTGAAGGATCGGCAGTTCGCCGGTTCAAAGGGCAGTACGTGCAACCCACAGGGAAACCGTACTGAATCCAACTCTTGTGCACCGTGCATCATAGACTAGCTTCCGGCGTGCACTTAGTACTTCAACCTTTCCCAAAAGTACTCGAGACTTACACTGACCTGGGAGTCCATCCTGAGATGTGGTCAAGTGATTGCAGCCGGTCTTGCTGGCCCAATAGCTCGAAACCACCGAAAAGAATGGCTTCTGAGGGGTTGTTCGCCTCGAGCGGACCGTGGTGTCTGCAGCGAAGGGTGAACAAGACCCCCTGCGCCATGTGTGTGCGAATTTGGTACGAATGGAACGGGATGTGGAAATTTCCCACAGCTGCAACCCGATAACTCTGGCTTACACTGAGCGCCCCGGCAAGCACGGCGTGCGACTGGGTCACGGCCAAGATTATCGATTGTCGATTGATGGCAAGGCGGAATCGCGTCGCAACAGGTCACCGGCCGAAGGACGGGGACTCCAGCGCGTCGGGTGGTTCTTGATCGTCACGTTCCTCCCCCACACATTAACCAACGCCACAGGCCGAACAAAGAGTCTATAAAGGTCACCTCGACGCGTCTGAAAGTTTCCCCAGGTCTACCACCTATATACTGACCCTACTTATTTACGCAGGCAGGACGCCGTCGAACACGGAGTCGCCGTTGACATGGAGATGCCCCAGCAAGCTTATTCGACGGACATGGTCAAATTTCTCCTGGCGTTTTGCTGTGGCGACAAGCTATCAGACACCCACCACGATGTACAAGCCTTGAACGAACGCCTCGAAGAATGTTGGAGAAACGTGGTCCCGGTGGCAAACTCCCCTGAGATGAGGAAGCGACTATATGCATAGTGCGTGACCAAATCGTCTCTCTAGCTCCCACCTGCACTTTTTGAACACTCCCCACAGCGAACTGTCCTCATCCGATGACGAACACGGCATGTATGCACCACTCTCGGACGCTCTGAACTACGGGCTTGAACGTTTGTCAGAAATCGACGTGGATGGACTACCCGAGTTCAAGGACCATATCGTATTCGTGCCATCGGATAAGGACGCGACTTCCGACCGGGATCTGGAGGGTTCGTTGTTTGAGCCCGAGGTCGCCCTGATGAGGCTCGCCACTGCCTGCGATCTCCTCAAGATCAAGGTCACGAGGAGTTTGAGTGTCTCTTGGTTCGTCAGCAAGATCCCGAGGACGACGCCCGAGATGCATCCTCAGGCCGACCCCACCTACCGTATTGGTTGGAAGGACATCCTTTCCCCGGTTGAAGTAAAACAATACTCGAGCAAGAAGTGGCCTATACTGGAAATCTTTGTCAACGGGGTTGCGTCAATTACCAAAGAGGATGCAGATGAGGAACTCGCCACGCCACGGAACCTGGATCCTGAGACATCTTCGTGCATCTCTGAGTCTCGAACACGTAAGATTCCTACGCTTGTCTATGGGCATGTCACTGAAAACCGGACAGTAGTGGCCTCCAAGTCCGGCAGGAGCAACAAGCGATCTGCAACCGATGCAGAGATCAGCTCCGAGATAACAAGTACAGCCAACAAGCGGCAGAACCGGGGTCCTAGCCGACCTCATTCGGACCAGACCGAGACGTATGCAGGAGAGAAACTATCAAGTTCATACTCGATCAGTCATACGCTAAATCTACTCTTCCAAGGTAAATCCAAGGATGCTTTTGTGGGGTTCAAGGAATTTACGCAGCCTGCCAGATGACTCTCTTTGGGTCTCTTGGGTCGACAGGGAAGGCGTCATCGTCTCAACCCGGATCGGACTTTTCGAGGACCTCCCGCTTGTACTCGTGCTGCTCCTCGTTCTTCAGCGGTTTGGACGCCGTCAATGGGGGGATATCCCCGAGCTCACCTCAGAAAAGCGCTCCATTTTGTTGCACTCTGTCACTGATGATGGTACGCTCGGGACGGAGGAAGTCAATGTTGAGTTTCACCCAGAAGATAAGGTGCATTCTGGGTGGTCCCTCTTTGGGAGAGCGACAACGGTCATCGGTGCCAGCACTGGGAGGAAGGGCAATGGTGGGCTAGCGGAGGAAAGACACATCGAAGCTCAGTGTGGGGTGGGGGGTGACGTGGCTGAAACAATGGCAGATGGGGATTCTGAAGAACTCGAGACTGATGAAACCAACCTCAGTCCCAGGGACACCGCGCGTGGGGAGGGCGAGGAGCAAGGTTCTTTAGATCAAGCCCGCGATGCCTATCGAAGGGCTTGCGATGACCTCATCAGAGCTCATGACCTCGTCCTCAAGATTTACTGGGCGGAGGCGTGGCGAATCCGAGAGTGGGAGATTATGACATATGCCCGGACGTTGGGGAAGATGGACAAGTTCATCAGGGGTCATGTCCCCGAGGTTAAGTACGCTCGCGATTTCGACCGGCACTCGACTCGGCACATCCGGGATTTCCTGGACTTGAAAGACGACAAGCAGGCAGGGACGCGGACGCTCCGCCTGGTAGTGATGGATCGCCTACGACCCATCCACGACCTGAGCGGAGAGCAGCTGTGGGATGCGTTTTGGGAGTGTTTTGCATGTAGGTGTTTTTTGCGCGGTCCTACGACCATCCACTAACAAGGTTTCGTCAGGCCACTACCGGCTCTGGATCAATGGAATCCATCATGGAGATATCAGTCTCAACAATCTGATGTACAGCGTCTCTCCGACTGGAAAGGTTGAGGGGGTCCTGAATGACTACGATCTGGCCTCATGGGACAAATTCCCGACCACGAACAGCGACCGAACTGGAACCGTCCCCTTTATGGCCCTCGAATTGCTCCGCGGCGGACTGGAACGACAGATTCCTCGGCTGTACCGACACGACGCGGAATCGTTTGTATGGGTACTCACCTACCTGACCGCCATAACTATCGAGTACGAGGGTCACTCCGTCAAGATCTCTCGACCACCAGATTTAGATCCCTGGTTTAAAGACGATTTCCATTTCCACTGGACATCGAAGCGAGTCCTCTACGTCGATTATGGCTGCATACTTCGGATTCCAAGACATCATGCACAGTACCTCACCACCGTCAGAAAGCTGATAGTGTATTGGATCGACTTTGATGGTGCCTTGATTAACTTGAGAGACGCCGGGTCGGTTGAATTGGAAATCGACAACCCCAAGGGTGCCTTGGAAGGTTTGATCAGCGGCGTGGAGATGGTATTGGGAGCAGACCTCCAAGAGGGATTCACGAAGGTGAAGACTCTCCTGCTCGAAGCGATCGAAGCACCAAAGGTTATGTAGGAACTTGAATACACGTAGGCCAGTTTCATGCGTGTACTGTCTCGTTGGGCAATCAATTAATCAACACCGACAGATTTGGGCCGTTTGTGTCTTACATATAGAACTCGCAATACAGTGCTCATCTCGGGGCCGCCCCATTGTCGTGAGGGCGGTCATCGCTGAAGGCCCTGCATCTTGAGGAACCTTTCTGCCATCGTCACCGTCGACACTTGCCTTTAAGTTCGCTCGTTTGTAGCGATGGCGGCTCAACGTTCATGAATGATCAGAATGAGCACTGGAAAACCAGCCAGGGGGCGAGTCATTGAGTTCGCAACGATCGTCTGAGAAGAGAATACTGGGACTGTAAGCGCTTAAACCTTTAGCCTGTCCTCGACGGTATCGCTGTGGGGGCACCTTCGTGGGTCAGCTTGTCGGTGGGAGCTTCCCCGTGCTTGGACGTCGTTCCACCGATGCTAAGTTCGTTGGTGGGATGCGGGCACGCGTCGTCGTCACCACTGGTAGATGGGAGTGATGGAGAATAAACCGCTGATTTAGAGGGGGGAAAAGATGAAGTGACGGAGTTGGCTCAATACTTCAATACCCACGAAGCGGCCCAAGCCTGGTTTCGTTTGCAAACTGGATCAGGTCGGTCTTCTCGAGAAGGTACCGTGAACTAGTAATCGGCACCACCGCCCAACGGAGGAGAGAGGAAACTGGGCAGTCAAGTAGGTCGTTGCCCCTCTCCCTCACATACTATCCTCGCAGCCGTTTTTCATCTCGTAGTCCTCGCTGACCCCGGACCCTCCTTCACACCTCGGTTCCCAGTTCCTATTTTCCACATCCACACACCACACCCATATGTATCCGTTGTTTAGCATGCATGTTTATCCTGCAAAAAATACTTATCTGACGTAGCACCAAAATCGGGGACATGAGGCCCGCGTCCAAGTAAGCGAGCGCATATAATGTGTGGTTTTTAATCAGCCCAGTTTGACCGCTCTCCGGAAAATCAGAACTGACATCCGGGGATAGATTTCAATACAGTAAGTACAATTAAATTAGGTCACGGGCCTGGGAGTTCGGAGCCCCGCATCAGGTCCGTTTCATCGACGTGGCCCATGCACCCCCGAAAGGCGTGTTCAAGCTTCATGGTAAAAAAAAAAAAAGAGGGAATTTGCACCATAGGGGCACTGCAGCCCATTGCTCACTACCACGTCTCCCGAAAATGTCTGCGAGGATTTCAGTTTGGGCTGTGGAAAACCCTCCCGATGACCGTGGATAATACGTCCTCTCAGAATTCCCTGGGAAACCCCCTCAGCAGACGGTGCCTAGTTCGCAGCAAGTTAATACAGGAAGTTATCGGGAAGTCACATCCAACCCACCTTATCCAGGACTGCTGCGGACCTCGACCCACCGCAACCATCCGTGTTTGTAACACCGTGGAGTAATGCTATAGACGCGTCAGGAAGAATAGGTATAGGTATTTTGGCAACTACGTCACCTTTCGGTGGGAGTGACAATGGCTGAGACAGAGAGGGTGTTTCACCCTCCTCCGTGCTTCCCTCACCACTTGGGTCAGCAGAACTCCATGTGGGTGAATTCGTTGTCGGTGAGCTCCCCACAATCCGAGGGAGCGGTGTCCAGAACCTTGAACCTTCCTCCAAACACCGGAGTACACTTTCCACACTCGGCCGGTCGTCTGGTTTGGGCTTCCAGCAACGTTCCAGGACCCTTCGAACATCATCCGTGAACCACTTCCTTTCTTCTCCTCGAGGCCGTCCGGGGCGTTTACCCTGGAGGACCCTCACAACAACCCCAGGATCCCCATAGCGGAAAAACGGAACCTGTCCGCTCAACACTTCATATATCGCCATTCCAAGGGCGTAACAGTCCGAGGGTTTCGTCGGGCGGATTCTTTTGAGACCAAATCTTTCCGGGCTCATCCATTGGGTCGTGCCTCCTTGTGTGGACGTCGTGGGATTCGTGGTTTCTGATATGATCGTAAGCAGACCGAAGTCTGCCAGACAGGCGTGGGCCGCCCCGTTTGGTCGACGAGTACATTGGCCTAGACAGACAAAGTACGTCAGAGATTGAAATTGACCTCGAATCTCAAGGGCGTACCCCTTTGAGATCCCCATGGACCACCCCCTGCTCGTGCATGTAAATCGAACTCCTCGCAACATCTCCCAGCTACGGAATCACCCGATTATTAATGAGGATGGCAGGGACTTGAACATAAAGCTTACAAGCTCAAACCGATTCTCATCCGGACGCGCCTTAACATACTGCTTGATATTGCCGTTTGGCATCCACTTCGACACCATCGCGAACTGAGTCTCAGACATCATCACTCCCAACAGCGGCAACACGTTCCGATGACGGAGATTCCTCCACATCACGAACTCTTTGCAGAACCTCTATATAGGTTGCGGTCAGTACGTCAACGAGTACATCAGAATTGAGACGAGGAGCACCGGTGACTCACGCGAGTAATCTTTTGCAAGTCACTGTTAGCGTATGTCTTCAACACCTTGACCGCAACCTCCATCCCCTCATATTCGCGCTTCCACACATCCCCAAACCCACCACGACACAGTGGGACTCCTGTTGGACTGTCGGATAGCTCGATCTGCAGCGATTTGGGAAGCAATGTGTGGCCAGCACTAACAACTTCAGAGCTTTCCTTCGGATCCCCGGCGCAAGGTCGAGCCTGTCAAGACGTGTAAGGTTAGAATTCACGCCAAACAACTCGTTCCTCGGGGGTGAAAGAACATAACAGACCTTATAGACTGCGTCGATCAAGGTCTAAACGTCGCTCCCTTGGAGACAACCAACCATATCGGTCGCCTTCTCGTTCGAGACGACCGTCTCGATCAGCGAGGGGAGTTCACCCTGGGGAATATCACCGCTGATCAAACACCGCAAGGCTTCCTCAGGGTCGAGGACAGGAGGTGATCCCGTCAGTGTCGGGAGGTCATCACCACTGGACCGCCTGTTCATGTATACACGTTAGAATACTCCCAAATATCTACTAATGGAAAATGCTGACGTGGTCTACGTGGGGCAGACGGTCGACGGAGAATGGCACATGGGGCAGAAGACAACGCACCACTGTGAAAACACGTGTTGAGGGGTCCTTATGGGCGGAGCGCTGCGCGTGTTGCTCATTTCCGCTGGCCACGAGGGGACCACCCAGCTCTAGATCCCTCTGAGACAGTTCAGAAGCCGTAGCAGTCTGAAGTCATAACCACATACATCGAAAACTCCCAAAATCTTCTGTATCTCCACCTTCCACAAGATTGGAGGTGATTCTGTGGGCACGGGACAACGCCCCTGCAGGTGGTTGGTGTTGAGCGCGCATTCGCGAACCTCGGACTCGATGCAATCCATGGCCCTGATATTGCTTGTTATAATCTGCAGGAGGGCCGCGCCGGATGGACATACTCTTTCAAGCTCTCGACTGCCGTCTTCACTGTTTCACCCAAACTATCCACACCTCTCCTTTCGGTCGCAAACTCCAGCACGTGGCACGCCCTGACACAGTACTTGGCTAGTTCCACGAGCGCAACGTCATCTATCATCTCGTCCTATCGTGTTACCCAGAAATTAGTATGGGAAATGGGACAGAACGGAGAACTCTTACCCTGACGAGACCTAAGATACCGATAGCAGACTCGAATATCGCCCTTTAGGGATGGTTTCTATCGCGTCCTTGGCGGTGGTGAGGGATTCAATACCGGCGTTCAACGCTGCGGCTGCCTCTGAGTGGGATTCGGTATTGGGGGGCATGTTCTCGACTGCCCATGGTTCGAAGGTGGTCGTGATACGAGACAGCGGGCGATGGGGGGTCGGGGGATGAAGGATAGGGGAAAGGGAGTGGGCAGTCGAATAGTTGAGCACGGGGATCGCGCGTGGCCTACATATTGCTATTATTGATGAGGAAAGTCCGAGCGTTCGTTGCCAAACCGCCGCAAGACACGCGCGGGGGTCTTGCCAGGTAATGAAGCAGGGGACCGGCGTACGGATACGCGTGGAAGGGGGTTGGTAGAAGGTTGTGGGATCGTTAAGCGCTGTCTCGGCTTGATCGGACGGAGTCTTCGCAGAGGGCGGCGAACCACTAGCTTGGGAACTTAAGTCGACTCTTGAATCTGACCTTTGCGCGCGGTTGGATGAGTAAAGTAGGGCGAGCCTTAGGAGCCATGCGAGAAACAGCTTACTTACACTCAGCAAGCGACCCCCCGGCACCCCAATACGACGCGTAAGTTGAGGAGGAGACCGCCGGGAATGCTCCACCTGCGGGAGATTAGGTAGGGGCATACCCGGGGCGAGCATGTAATCTAATCACCTCCGGAGGCATACTCTCGATGTACATACTGACCTGATGGTTGCGTGATGTGAGCGGTGTGAAGAGGTACAGAGGGATGTCGTGTCTCGGAAGAAAAAGAACTGTGGGGGCAAGAGGGGAGACATGCAGTTTGTTCTTTTTTATTGGGAGGGTGCTTATAACTGTACGATTCTCTACCCTGGAATGCAATGTTTTCATCGCACGACCCACTGCCAGCAACCCGCGGCAATCGTGAGAAAATTTGATGAACCGAACCAAGTCGCAGTCCGACCCTCGACCGGCCACACTCGAATTCCACCCTGCAGACGATTATCGCCCGATCCACGATGTTGCCTCCTCTGCTTTGGACAGTCGCTCGGATACGTTAAACCGTCGAAACAGAGGCACTCATGTTAGGCATGAGCCCATTCCGGACGTGTCCTGAACCGCTCGTTGCACACGGGTCAGGTGCCAGTCCTGTGCTCGGCTACTCACCGGCCTCTCTTCAAGTTAACCCCCTTTCTCTACCTCACGTTGTGACCATCTTCGGACGCTGGGCAATCGGCGGTGTAGCCTTTAATCTCGATCCTCAGTGAAGTGATGAACGCCTCCCTCGGAGTTGGGCAGCACGCGCAGAGTCCCAATGACACAGAATCCTCAGTCTCTAGTTTCATAGCGGCGCATTCCATCCCATCCTCACCTACAACCCATCATTGTCTATGTGCGCAATCTAAACTATGTCGGTGTTTCTTATTAGTGAGCTGAGAGCATCCTGAGGTGGATGTCGCATCGTTATCGGTGGAAAGGCCGTGAACGACGGTAGCACACCCTTGCATCTACCCTCACCCTATCTCGAACCTGGGCAGCATACGAACTATCCTCCCAATACCGTCAATCCCCATGAGCAGGCCTGGCAACATTTGATGAGTCGCACCGCTCCACGCGATCAACTTACGTCCCTTATTAATGCATTGCTCTCGGAGATAAAGACAAGGGGATTCCAATCCTCCAACTCCCTCTGTGTACGTGCTCAGGGTGTTGTCCAAGTGGTGGGTGCAGTTCGCTGCCAATCTGCCGAAAACGTCACCCGTCAGGTGTGCTCCCGGGCCAGCACCGACCAGTGAAAGGGTGTTGACAGAAGGTGGTAGGAGGGCACTAGACGCCCCCTCGGCCGCCTCGGACGAAGTCCGGGCTGGGGCCCTTTTGCCACGCTATGCGCACACCTCAGATGACGGGTCGTCAAAAACTTGCATATTTATAAAGACGGGGATGACTATTCTCAAAAGGTAGATGATCTGATGAGAAATCGTACTTTCAGTTGTCTCTGATACACGGTACTAAGGAAAACAATGAATTCCCTAAGACGTGAGGACATCATAACCGAGATCATCGTCCAACCCACAAGACACAAAGGCGCGCGAATCTTGTATAAAGAAATGGTTAGCACAACACGAAAGTGGGTTGCCCCATGATTCGTAACGGAGGAACAGACGGCTCACTATCGGACAAAATCCACCCTAGAGCCTGAGAGGGAAACTGAGGAGGTAATCCGAAATCGGAGATTTCCCACCGCAGGAATCGAATCACAGAGTCACCAATGCGCCGGCTGGGGTAGGGGTGATTCAGGAGGGTGGACAAATTAGGGTCAAAGGAGTGTTCAACGATGAGATGAGAGGGGAAGGGCTGCGGGGTACAGGTACGAGAAGGGATTGCGTTATGCGCAACCGCGGGTACACCCATGAGAGAATGCTTGGATGGAACTTCTGCATAATCGAGAACCCCTACGAAATCTCAAGGACTCGAGATACCAGAAACTAGTTTCCCCCTGTGGCCGTGTTCACTGCATCACCGCACACACGCGTGCGCCCGGCCACCACCTTAGCGATTTCGATCCCACCACGACAGCGAGGAACGAGGAAGTGTGGGGGATCGAGGGACGGCCTAGCTTTTCCGGGGGAGACGAGATAGTCCGTTGAAGCATCGAGTAGAGTCGTTCCCAAGCTGGTGATGGGCCATAGGGGTCTCTCCTCTGGCCGCGGAACATTTACTAGGGTACTCTTCTTGTTACGCGTATGCTCTTACCCAGGGTCGGGCTGACTCGGGACAGCTGAGTGAACCTCACGCACCCCCAGATCCATCCTCAGTCCTGTCAACTTCCAACTTCTAATGCCAGTAGATGGCATTTAAGGCACTCGGGGTACGTCGTCGCGAAATGAGGCTGGGTGCTTGGAGGAAAAGAGGATATCCATTGCGGGCAGGTTGTCGGAGGCTTCGTGAGTTGCAGGGTCAAGCGCGAACTTCGTGGCTGCCTTCGTGGGTTGGGGCGACGTAGTATGGACCGTGTGAGGTTTCGACTGTCCTGGTCTGAGCGCAGTTAGTCCGCGTAGAGAGTTCATTTTGGCGTACCGTGACTTAAGCGCTTATACTTTATGGTGGTGGCAGTGAGAGCGGGTGAACACCCAGACAAACGATCCCACGATCATGAAGGAGGGCGTGACGTAGGTTCTATACAAAGTGGTCCAGATCTCCTAGTGTTGATGAACGATTATGAAGGATATGGTATACGTACATACAAAACCAGGCTACGAATCCAAAAGACCGTTACAAAACCTTGGGGGCGCTGATCGCTTCGAACAGGAGAGTCTTGACCTTCGTGAATCCCTTTTGGGAGTCTCCTTCCAATACCTTCTCCACACCTTTGATAAAACCTTCCAAAGCGCCTTCGGGGTTGTCGATTTCTGATTCAACCGACCCGGCGTCCCTCAAGTCAATCAAGGCACCATCAAACTCGATCCAATACACTATCAACTTTCTGATAGTGGTGAGGTACTGTGCATGATGTCCTGGAATCCGAAGTACGCGACCATAATCGATGTAGAGGCCTGTCTTCGACTTCCGGTGGGTACGGAAATCGTCTTTAAACCATGGATCTAAGTCTGGTGGCCGAGAGATCTTGACGGAGTGACCCTCGTACTCGATAGTGACGGCAGTCAGGTAGGTGAGTACCCATACAAACGATTCCGCATCGTGCCGGTACAGCCGAGGAATCCGCTGTTCAAGACCACCGCGGAGTAACTCGAGGGCCATAAAGGGGACAGTGCCAGTTCGATCACTGTTCGTAGTCGGGAATTTGTCCCATGAGGCGAGATCGTAGTCATTCAGGACTCCCTCGACCCTTCCAGTCGGGGAAACGCTGTACATCAGATTGTTGAGGCTGATATCCCCGTGATGGATTCCATTGACCCAGAGCCGGTAGTGGCCTGGCGGGCCCGTGTGAATGAACGGTCGTCGGGATACATAATGAAGCACGTACACGCAAAACACTCCCAAAATACATCCCACAGCTGCTCCCCCCTCAAATCGTGGATGGGTCGTAGGCGATTCATCACCACCAGGCGGAGCGTTCGCGTTCCTGTCTGTTTGTCCTGTTGCAAATTCAGGAAATCCCGTATGTGGCTAGTCGAGAGCTGGTCGAAATCGCGGGCATACTTGACCTCAGGGATGTGACCTCCGATGAACTTGTCCGTCCTCCCCAACGTCCGGGCGTGTGCGATAATCTCCCACTCCCGGATCCGTGATGTCTCCGGCCAGTAAATCTTGAGGATAAGGTCATGATCTTTTATGATGTCTTCGCAGGCCCTTCGATAGGCGTCGCGGGCTTGATCCAGAGCACCCTGCTCCCCGCCCTCTCCGCGCGCGTCACCAGCATTGAGGGTAACTTCATCGGTCTTGAGTTCTTCATGATCCTTTTTTGCCGTGTTTTCAGCGATGTCATCTCCCGTCTCGCCCCGAGCTCCGATGTGTCCCTCCTTCGCCCGCCCACCATTGCCCTTCCTCCCGGTGCTGGCACCGATGACCGTTGTCGCTCTTCCCAGGACGGACCACCCAGAATGCACCTTATCTTCCGGGTGGAATTCAACACTCGCCTCCTCTGTCCCCAGTGTACCATCCTCAATGACAGGGTGCAACAAAACGGAGTGCTTTTCTGAGGCGAGCTCAAGGATATCCCCCCACTGACGGCGTCCGAACCGCTGAAGGACGAGGAGCAACACAAGTACAAGTGGGAGGTGTTCGAAAAGTCCAATTCGCGATGAAACAATGACACCCTCCCTATCGATCCAAGAGACCCAAAGTGAATCATCTGGTAGGTTGTGTAAATTCCTTCGACTCCATACAAGCATCCTGGGACTCACCTCGGAAGAGTAGATTTAGCGAATGACTGATCGAATATGAATTTGACAGCTTCTCTCCTGCATATACCCCAGTCTGGCCTAGATGAGGTCGCCTGGGGCCCTGTTTCTGCCGCTTACTGGCTGTACTTGGTGCCCCAGAGCTGATCCCTGCGCTGGTAGCGGAGCGTTTGTTGCTCCAGCCAGATTTCGAAGTCATGTCTGTTTAGTTCTCAGTAGTATAGTCATAGACGAATGCAGAAATCTTACTTGTAAGAGACTCAGAAATGCCCGAAGATGTCCCACGCTCTGGATTTCCTGACGTGAAGGACTCCTCGTCTGCATCCTTGTTCGTGATTGATGTGACTTCGTCGGTAAAGGTTTCCAGTGTAGGCCACTTTCTCCTCGAGTCCCGTTTTACTTCAACTGCAGAAAGGATGTCCTTCCAGCCAATTCGATAGATGGGGGCAATCTGAGGGTTATTCTCGGATGGACCGGACTTTGCGACTTGCGCGGAGGGAGCAGCCTTGGAGATTATCCCACTTGGGATCCTGCTGATGAACTGAGAGACACTTGTACCCCTCGTGAGCTTGATATTGCGGAAGTCGCAGGCAGCGACGAGCCTCATGAGAACGATGTCGGGCTTAAACAGCGAACCCAGCAGATCTCGGTCGGATCTCACGCCCCTGTCTGACGGCACAAACACGATGTGGTCCTCGAATCTGGGCAATCCCTCCACATTGATTTTTGACAAATGTTCAAGCCCATAATTCAGAGCGTTCGAGAGTGGGGCATACATCCCGCGTTCAGTACCGGATTTGCTTTTGCTGCATGATGCGTTCAAAAATTGCAAATGAGGGTGAAGAAGACAGCTGGGTCACGTACTACTCGTCCAGCCTCCTCCGCATCTCAGGGGAGTTGGCCACGGGGGCCACCTTTCTCCAACATTCTTTAAAGCGTTCGTTCAAGACTTGTGGATCGCAAGGTGTGTCCGATGGTTGATCACCACAGCAAAAGGCCAGGAGAAATTTGACCATGTCCATTGAATGAGCTTTCTGGGACCTCTTCATGTCGGCGGCAACTCCGGGTTCGATAGCGTCCTTCCTGCGTAAATGAGATCGGTAATTCGGTGGTGAGCCTGGAGAATCTTTCGGACGCACTTTATGCTGCCGATGTGTTCTCTATATGCACCAGATCCTCTATTCGGCCTAGTAGATCGTACGGAGCGAGAGCGACCCTCCGACTGCGAGGTGTATCGACGAGGAGCGGAGGGGGGTCTGCTCGAGTGAGACGCAGACATGGGTGCGGTATTCGCCGGGCGTCCCGTTTTATGGCGATTTGAGCCAGCGGCGTTCGCGAACGCGTGGGGCGGAAACGTGGCGATCACCAATTGCTCGAAGCGCTAGGATCTCCGTTCTTCGGTTGACGTCCCGTTGCGACGCGATTCTATCTTGCCATCAACCGTCGTGGCCCAGCCTTTACGCCGTCTTTGTCCGGACGCGTGGGGGGTGTCAAGAGGAGGCCGTGGGAAATCTGCATAGGTGGCCCCCTTGTGAGGTGCGGAACATTTCCGGATGGATTTGAATTTCTGTTTTCGGTGAGCTGTCCGGGCCCGTGAGGGTGTTTTGAAGTTTGCGAGTCAGGGTGGCTTCGGTTAGAGCAGCGCGACCGTGAAGGTGGCCTCGGTCCCTGACCGGGTATCCCCGTGAGATCTTGGCGAACCAGGCCATTGGCACAGCAAGGCTGGTTGCATTCACCGTCGGTATGCATATCCAAGTGGACCCCGAATTTTTCAGGAGAGAGTAAAGTGCAGGGTCACGAGAATGCAAGGTGTGCAAACTGGTACAGTCTCTCGTATACACTAAGTAGTCACTGGTACGCGACAGCGACGGGCTGTTGACCATTCGAATACTCTTCACCCGGCCATGAGTCCCTTTACATTTACAGAGCACGACTGTGATCTTCGTGGATATCTCAGAGCTCTTATACGCCGTAAATCTTTGTAACTTTGTAAGGGTTCCCGTGGCTGACCCATCAATTCATCGGGAGGCATTTAGCATCTGGCTTTGATGACCTAACTTTGTTACTTGTATGTACGCCGCTCTTTACACATCTCCTTAATCTACGGACTCAGAGGGACTCACGCTATATACGTATCCAAGCAACCTAAGGTTTCGTTAATTTGATCTTCTTCGCAAAGATGTTCTTCGTCTCGTCCTCTTTCATTCTCGCCTCCAATCTCTCCCATCTTTCCTGACCCAGTACGGCGACGGATTGTGAGTACACCTTCTGTGTTTCCTTCACGTTCCTAAACACTTTATTCAATAACTCCGAGTTGCTAGCCCCATCTACAATGCCGGTCTTCAAGAAGGACTTCAGTCCTCCAACGTCCTCGGTGTACGCGCTCAAGGTGTGGTAAGAATCCGCAGTCTTGATCGCCGCTTCGCAGAACGTCACCGTGAATTCCGCCCACGCGAGACAACCTTCCGCACCGACGACACCGGGTGGCTGCCGGAACTCGATGGTCATCTTGGAACCTTGGATGAGGTTCATGAAATTCCAAGTCCAATACCTGGTCCCCCCGTTCATGGCCGCGATCAAATCGTCCAACGTTGAGCACGCATCCACGACCGCGATGCACTGTTGAACAGTCTTGCCCTTGAACTTTGGCCCATTCCCCCTCAAGCTCTTGCAATACTCGTTGTTCCTCCGATCGGGGGGAACCAAGCCGTTAATGGCAAACTCGAAGTAGAGTATCGCCCGTGCGATGGATTTGGCTGAGGAGGGTTCGAACCCGGTGCTTGGCGAGATGTGGACATGTGTCCCACAGGTTTCGTTGGTTTGGATTATGCAGAGCGAGTAGAAGATGTCCCAGACTCCCGTTACGACTTTGCGCCAGTCGGAGGTGGAGGTGAATTGGAAAATCGGTGAGACAAGTTCGAGAGCGACTGCATTTTAAACATGAAGATTCATCAGAACGAAAGACGTACGGTCCCACGGAAAATAAAGAAAAACGGTTACATTGCTTATCTCCATTATCAGGCTTAAGCGAAGTATCATTTGTGAGGGTCCACTCGATGGCTTGATTGTGACCCGAATACGATCCGTCGATATTCACGTGCATCTTGGGCAACGCTGCGCGTTTCTTCTGGTTGTAAGTCTTCGCCATGAAGTTCGCGAAGCCTTCGAGACTAGTGAAATCTTGGCCCGAGTCACGCGGGACGAGGAAGATCTCGGACTCGATCCCGAGACGGAGGTAGGTGGACATGATTGGGATGGACTTAAGATGTGGGTGTGCGGTACGAACGCCCTGTCAGTCGTCGAGATTTAAGAGAACAACCCGAGTCAGGCACTGCCGAACGTCGCTCAATGTCAACATTCATACCATGGGACCAGACCGACAAAGTCGGGCTTCAAGCGGGTAGGCAGTGTCACGACTCCATGCTTCATCAGGATTGATTGAGTCATAAGACCCAAACCCTCCAATCGGAAACAACGTCAAGAGACCGAAGAAATGGTGGTGAAAGGGGGGCGATGAGATGAGGGAAATAAAGTGGGGCAGTGGTTCCGGGTATTGATCTTTCCGGGGCAGCCACGACGTCAATCCAGCTGCCGACCATAAGCGAGTACTTGGATTATGAGTAAGTAAACGGAGTTACGGTGCTGCCAACCACATCCTATGACTGAGTTCTGGCGAGCGTGTGAGATTTTTGGTCTGGGCGTTGATGGGGTTAGGGGGTCTGGAACAAAAGGCCGCCGCCGGGAGGTGGTTCAAGTAAAGCGGCCGTGGTCCATGGTGACTGGGGGCGGGTAGTGAGATCCAATTGAATATGTGGGGTGCTATCTCGATATTTTTGAAGTGGATGTCCGAAGCATAGTAGGCCAGCCCGCTGTTCTCCAAACGGCGATTACGTCGGAGGCCAATAGTCATCGATGGATTGATCGGTCGAGGTCCCCTACCACGAAGTTGCGGCGTTAATTCGGTCCAACTCGGGTTTGCATATGAATACGTTGAGGATACCTACGAAGGCTGCAGCCACGCTTTTGGGTGTGGAAGGAGCCATATTTTGATTTTTCATGTGGTGAATGATCGGTAGTTCGTCGATTCAAAGGGCAGTGCGTGCAACCCACAGGGAAACCGTACTGAATCCAACTCTTGTGCATCGTGCATCATAGACTAGTTTCCGGCGTGTGCTTAGTACTCTACCCTTTCCCAAAAGTACTCGAGACTTACACTGACCTGGGAGTCCATCCTGAGATGTGGTCAAGTGATTGCTGCCGGTCTTGCTGGCCCAATGGCTTGAAACCACCGAAAAGAATGGCTTCTGAGGGGTTGTTCACCTCAAGCGGACCGTGGTCTCTGCAGAGAGGAGTGAACAGGACCCCTTGCGCCATGTGTGTGCGAATTTGGTACGAATGGAACGGGATGTGGAGATTTCCCACGGCTGCAACCAGATATACTCTGGCTTACACTGAGCGTCCCGGCAAGCACGGCGCGCGACTAGGTCACGGCCAAGATTATCGATTATCGATTGATGGCAAGGCAGAATCGCGTCGCAACAGGCCACCGGCCGAAGGACGGGGACCACAGCGCGTCGGGTGGTTCTTGATCGTCACGTTCCTCCCTCACACATTCGCCAACGCCACAGGCCGAACAAAGAGTCTGCAAAGGTCACCTCGACGCGTTTGAAAGTTTCCCCAGGTCTACCACCTATATACTGATCTTACTTATTTACGCAGGCAGGGCGCCGTCGAACGCAGAGTCGCCGTCGACATGGAGATGCCTCAACAAGCTTATTCGACGGACATGGTCAAATTTCTCCTGGCGTTTTGCTGTGGTGACAAGCTATCAGACACCCACCGTGATGCACAAGTCTTGAACGAACGCCTCGAAGAATGTTGGAGAAAGGTGGTCCCGGTGGCCAACTCCCCCGAGATGAGGAAGCGGCTGTATGCGTAGTGCGTGACCAAATCGCGTCTCTAACCCCACCTGCACTTTTTGAACACGCCACGCAGCGAACTGTCCTCGTCCGGTGACGAACACGGCATGTATGCACCACTCTCGGACGCTCTGAACTACGGGCTTGAATGTTTGTCGGAAATCCATGTGGATGGACTACCCGAGTTCAAGGACCATATCGTATTCGTGCCATCGAATAAGGACGCGACATCCGACTGCGATTTGGAGGGTTCGTTGTTTGAGCCCGAAGTCGCCCTCATGAGGTTCACCACTGCCTGCGATCTCCTCAAGATCAAGGTCACGAGGAGTTTAAGTGTCTCTCGGTTCGTCAGCAAGGTCCCGAAGACAACCCCCGAGAGGCATCCGCAGACCGACCCCACCTACCGTATTGGTTGGAAAGACATCCTATCCCCAGTCGAAGTAAAACAATACTCGAGCAGGAAGTGGCCTATACTGGAAACCTTTGTCAACGGGACTGCGTCAATTGCCAAAGAGGATGCAGATGGGGAACTCGCCACGTCACAGAACCCGGATCCTGAGACATCTTCGGACATCACTGAGTCTCGAACACGTAAGATTCCTACGCTTGTCTATGGGCGTGTCACTGAAAACTGAACAGTAGTGGCCTCGAAGTCCGGCAGGAGCAACAAGCGATCTGCAACTGATGCAGAGATCAACTCCAGGACACCAAGTACAGCCAACAAGCGGCAGAACCGGGGTCCTAGGCGACCTCATTCGGACCAGACCGAGACGTATGCAGGAGAGAAACTATCAAGTTCATACTCGATCAGCCACACGCTAAATCTACTCTTCCAAGGTAAATCCAAGGATGCTTTTGTGGGGGTTCAAGGAATTTACGCAGCCTGCCAGATGACTCTCTTTGGGTCTCTTGGGTCGACAGGGAAGGCATCATCGTCTCGACCCGGATCGGACTTTTCGAGGACCTCCCGCTTGTACTCGTGCTGCTCTTCATCCTTCAGCGGTTTGGGCCCCGTCAATGGGGGGATATCCCCGAGCTCACCTCAGAGAAGCGCTCCATTTTGTTGCACACTGTCACTGATGATGGTACGCTCGGGACGGAGGAAGTCAATGTTGAGTTTCACCCAGAAGATAAGGTGCATTCTGGGTGGTCCCTCTTTGGGAGAGCGACAACGGTCATCGGTGCCGGCACCGGGATGAAGGGCAATGGTGGGCCAGTGGAGGAGGGACGCATCGGAGCTCGGGGTGGGGTGGGGGACGACGCCGTTGAAACCATGGCAGATGGGGATTCTGAAGGACTTGAGACTGATGAAACCAACCTCAGTCCCAGGGACACTGCGCGTGGGGAGGGCGAGGAGCAGAGTTCTTTAGACCAAGCTCGCGATGCCTATCAAAGGGCCCGTGACGACATCATCAAAGCTCATAACCTTGTCCTCAAGATCTACTGGGCGGAGACATGGCGAATCCGAGAGTGGGAGATTATGACATATGCCTGGACGTTGGGGAAGACCGACAAGTTCATCAGGGGTCATGTCCCCGAGGTCAAGTACGCTCGCGATTTCGACCGGTACTCGACTCGGCACATCCGGGATTTCCTGAACTTACAAGACGACAAGCAGGCAGGAACACGAACGCTCCGCCTGGTGGTGATGAATCGCCTACGACCCATCCACGACTTGAGGGGAGAGCAGCTGTGGGATGCGTTTTGGGAGTGTTTTGCATGTAGGTGTTTTTTGCGCGGTCTTACGACCATCCACTAACAAGGTTTCGTCAGGCCACTACCGGCTCTGGATCAATGGAATCCATCATGGAGACATCAGTCTCAACAATCTGATGTACAGCGTCTCCCCGGCCGGAAAAGCGGAGGGGGTCCTGAATGACTACGATCTCGCCTCATGGGACAAATTCCCGACCACGAACGGCGATCGAACTGGCACTGTCCCCTTTATGGCCCTCGAGTTACTCCGCGGTGGACTTGAACAGCGGATTCCTCGACTGTACCGACACGACGCGGAATCGTTTGTATGGGTGCTTGCCTACCTGATCGCCATCACTATCGAGTACAAGGGTCACTCCGTCAAGATCTCTCGGCCACCGTACTTCAACCCCTGGTTTAGAGACGATTTCCGATTCAACTGCATGTTGAAACGGTCCCTTGACAAGAATTATGGTCGCGAGTTCCGGATACCGGGATATCATAGTCTGTACTTGACCACGGTCAGGAAGCTGATAACTCATTGGGTTGAGCTTGATAACGCCTTCCTTGATTTGAAGGCTGCCGGATCTACAGAACTGGAAACTGATGACCCTAAGGGTATTTTAGAGGGGTTAATCAAATGGATCGGAGCGGACTCCCAGAAGGGGTTCGCGAAGGTGCAGACTCTCCTGCTCGAAGTGATCGAAGCCCCAAAGGTTATGTAGGAACTTAAATACACGTAGACCAGGTTCATACGCGTACTATCTCGTTGGGCAATCAACACCGACAGATTTGGGCCGTCTTGTGTCTTACATATAGAACTCGCACCGCAGTGTTCATCCCGGGCCGCCCTCTTATCGTTTAGATGAGTGAGGGCGGTCGTCACTGAAGGCCCTGCATCTTGAGGAACCTTTCTGCCGTCGTCGTCGTCAACACCTGCCTTTGATTCGCTCGTTTGTAGCGATGGCGGTTGTTCATGAATGGATAAACGAGCACTTGCCAGCCGGCCAGGGGGCGAGTCATTGAATTCACAGCGATTGTCTGAGAAGAGAACACCGGGAACGTAAGCGCTTAAACCATCGGCCTGTCCTCGACGGTATCGCTGTGGGGCACCTTCGTGGGTCAGCTTCTCGACGGTTTCACCTTCTTGTCGGCAGAAACTTCCCCATGCTCGGACGTCGTTCCACCGATGCTAAGTCCGTTGGTGGGGTGCGGGCGCCGCGGCGCTGTCGTCACCACTGGTGTATCCTCAATCTTGTTAGCAGACCGTTTCAGAGACTCCGTACGCGACCCACTGGTCGACAGAAGTGATAGAGAACAAACTATTGACTTAGGGGGGATAAGATGAAGTGACGGAGTTAGCTCCTCAATATTTCAATACCCACGAAGCGGCCCAAACTGGTTTCGTTTGCAAACCGGATCAGGTCGCTCGTCTCGAGAAGGTACCGGGAGGAGAGGGGCAGCTGGGCAGTCAAGTAGATCGTTGTCTCTCTTTCTCCTCACACAGTACCCTCGCAGCCATCTTTCATCGCAGTCCCCGCTGACCCATTTTTCTTCACGCCTCCGTTCCCAGTTCCTATTTCCTACACCCACCTAGCACACCCTGTTACGATATTTCAAGTTTTGTTCGTTCCCACATATGTTTATCTATTTTTCGTACACACGCGGTCGTCGTTGTTACCCGACATTTCCATTTTCGTAGTGACCCGCTCCCGCTCGTAGTCGTAGCTCAGCCATTCTGCCGCTCGCTACCCTCAGTGTTCGCCTTTATCGTTCGCGCACTGAGACATATTCTCGTCTCTCTAGCGTCCACTCACCTACTCACCTCACACGGCTCACACACCCATATATATTCGTTGCTTGGCATGTGTGTTTATCCCGCAAAAGATATTTATCTAACGTGGCACCAAAATCGAAGACATGAGGCCCATCCTCCCGAGCGGCTCCTTCACGCCGCGTCCAAGCGAGCGAGCGCTTATAATGTGCGTTCCCAATAGTTTTTAATCAGCCCAGTTTGACCGCGCCTAATTGTTAACCGGCGATCGGAACTCCCCGAAAAATTGGAACTAACCATCCGGGGATAGATTTCAATTCAGTAAGTACAATTAAATTAATAGTGACGGTCTAGGGGGGGTCGGAGGACGTTCAGCACCCCCGAAAGGCGTGTTCAAGCCTCATGGTAAAAAAAAAATAGAGGGAATTGGCACCGTCGTGGCGTTGCAGTCCCTTGCTCACTGCAACGTCTCCCGAAAATGTCTGCGAGGATTTCATTTTGGGCTGTGGCAAACCCTCCCGATGACCGCGGATGATACGTCCTCTGAGGATCCCCTGGGGGACCCCCTCAGCAGACGGTGCCTAATTCACAGCAAGTCAATACAGGAAGTTATCGGGAAGTCACATCCAACCCACCTTATCCAGTACTGCTGCGAATTTCGACCCATCGCGATCATCCGTGTTTGTAACATCGTGGAATGGAGCTGCAGACGCGTCAGGAAGTATGGGTATAGGTATTTTGGCAACTACGTCACCTTTCGGCGGGGGTGACAATGGCTGAGACAGAGAGGATGTTTCACCCTCCTCCGCGCTCCCCTCACCACTTGGGTCAGCAGAACTCCATGTGGGTGAATTCGTTGTCGCCGAGTCCCCCACCATCCGAGGAAGCGGTGTCCAGAACCTTGAACCTTCCTCCAAACACCGGAGTACACTTTCCACACTCGGCCGGTCGTCTGGTTTGTGCTCCCAGCAACGTTCCAGGACCCTTCGAACATCATCCGTGAACCACTTCCTTTCTGCTCCTCGAGGCAGTGCGGGGCGTTTACCCTTGAGGACCCTCGCAACAACCCCGGGGTCCCCATAGCGGTGAAACGGAACCCGTCCACTCAGCACCTCATATATCACCATTCCAAGGGCGTAACAGTCCGAGGGTTTCGTCGGGCGGATCTTTTTGAGACCGAATCTTTCCGGACTCATCCATCGGATCGTGCCTCCCTGTGTGGACGTCGTGGGATTCGTGGTTTCTGATATGATCGTAAGCAGACCGAAGTCTGCCAGGCAGGCGTGGCCCGTTTGGTCGACGAGTACATTGGCCTAGACAAAGTCCGTCAGAGACTGAAAGTGACCTCGAATCCCAAGAGCGTACCCCCTTGAGATCCCCATGGACCATCCCCTGCCCGTGCATGTAAATCAAACCCCTCGCAACATCTCCCAGCTACGGAATCACCCGATCGTTAACGAGGATGGTATGGACAAGAAGATAAGACTTACAAGCTCAAACCGATTCTCATCCGGATGCGCCTTCACGTACTGGTTGATGTTGCCATTTGGCATCCACTTCGACACCATCGCGAACTGAGTCTCAGACATCACCACTCCCAACAGCGGCAACACGTTCTGATGACGGAGATTCCTCCACGTCACGAACTCTTTGCAGAACCTCTGTATAGGTTGCGGTCAACACGTCAACGAGTGCATTAGAATTGAGACGGGGAGCACCGGTAACTCACGCGGGTAATCTTTCGCAAGTCACTGTTAGCGTATGTCTTCAGCACCTTGACCGCAACCTCCATCCCTTCGTATTTGCGCTTCCACACGTCCCCATACCCACCACGACACAGTGGGACTCCTGTTGGACTGTCGGATAGCTCGATCTGCAGCGATCTTGGAAGCAATGTGTGGCCAGCACACGTCTTGTATAATGACTTCAGAGCTTTCCTTCGGATCCCTGGCGCAAGGTCGATGCTCTCCAAGGCCTTTCAGGAGGTGTAAGGTTAGAATTCAGGTTAATGACTTATTCATGGAAGAACATAACAGACCCTATAGATCGCGTCGATGAAGGCCTGAACGTCGCTCCCTCGGAGACAACCGACCATATCGGTCGCCTTCTCGTCCGAGAAGACCACCTCGATCAGCGAGGGGAGTTTATCCCGAGGAATAGCACCGCTGATCAAACACCGCAACGCTTCCTCAGGGCCGAGGACAGGGGGTGATCTCGTCAGTCTCGGGAGGTCATCACCACTGGACCGCCTGTTCATGTATACACGTTAGAATACTCCCAAGCACCTGCTAGTAGAAAATGCTGACGTGGTCTACGTGTGGCGGATGGTCAGCAGAGAGTGGCGTACGGGAGTGGAAGACAACGCACCAATGTGAAAACACGCGTTGAAGGGTTCTTATGGGCGGAGCGCTGCACGTGTTGCTCATTTTCGCTGGCCACGAGGGGACCATCCAGCTCTAGATCCCTCTGAGACAGTTCAGAAGCCGTAGAAGCCCGAAGTCGTAACCACGTACATCGAAAACTCCTAAAATCTTCTGTATCTCCATTTTCCACAAGATGGGAGGTGATTCTGTGGATACGGGACGATGCCCCTGTAGGTGGTTTGTGTTGAGCGCACATTCGCGGACCTCGGACTCGATGCAATGCATGACCCTGATATTGCTCGTTATAGTCTGCAGGAGGGCTGCGCTGGATGGACATACTCTTTCAAGCTCCCGACCGCCGTCTTCACGGATTCACTCAGGCTATCCACGCCTCTCGTTTCAGTCGCGGACTCCAGCACGTGGCACGCTCTGGCACAGTGCTTGGCTAGTTCCACGAACCCAACATCGTCTATCATCTCGTTCTATCGGGTTACCCAGAAATTAGTATGGGAAAGGGGACAGAACGCAGAACCCTTACCCTGACGAGACCCAGAATACTAATAACAGACTCGAATACGGCTCTTATAGGGATTATCTCTATCGCGTCCTTGGCGGTAGTGAGGGATTCGATACCGGCGTTCAAGGCTGCAGCTGCCTCTGAGTGGGACTCGGTACTGGGGGGCATGTTCTCAACTGTCCAAGATTCGGAGGTAGTCGTGATGCGGGATAGCGGACAATGGTTGATGGAGGGTCGGGGGAATGAGGGAAAGGGAGTGGGCAGTCGAATAGTCGGGCACGGGGGTCGCGCATGGCCCACATATTGCTACTATTGTTGGGGAAAGTCCGAGCGTTCGTTGCCAACCGGCCGCAAGGCACGCGCAGGACGCCTTGCCAGGTAATGAAGCAGGCAATTGATACACGATGCACGGGTACACGTGAAGGAGGGTAGGTAGGTGCGTGGGATCACTAAGCGCCGCCTCAGCTTGATCGGACGGGGTCTTGCGAGGCGCTCTCCCCTCCCTGCGCTTCCTTAGAGACAAAACCCTCCCTACGCCCTCCCTTCCTCAGAATTCGAGGCCAGATTCCAACCTGGAGTCTTGCGTGGACTCTGTTAATACTGTACGCTGGGAACTGAAGTCGACTCCTGAGCCCGAATTTCACACGCGGTTAAGAGACGGTGAAAAACTTGGATCTCTTTTCGATACAGACAGAAGTTCTATGCACGAGGCGGAACGACGGATACAACAGCAAAACAAGCGAGCAAAACATGCTCCGGTAACCTAGCAAAGATCACCAAAACGACACAGACCTGTGATCTCCCGTCAGAACAACCCAAGTGACGTCAAGAAGAGTGGGTGAGGGAACTCACGAAATGTCAACACTAGGCGTAACCTGAACGCTAGCATGGTTCTTAACGCCCTCGACCCTCGGGTACGAATTCAAATTCTTATGCAACGTCAGTTGGAACACAGAACACCCTCCGTTTCTCGAAATGATGATCGCGCTCGCAAGGAAATACACCCAAATCCTATACCACTTCTCTCCGTATGATTGGATCACCTTGTCCTTGTTCGAGACCCAGTTCTCATACCACCGGAGGAGTGTGGCGGAATAGTGAACCCCGAGGACATCGATGTTCTTGACTTCGAATCCAGCGTTCTCAACTTGAGTAACGACCCAAGAGAGACCGCACGAAGCGTCAGCCCCCGGGAAAACCCAACGGTTCATGTAGAGACCCCTGCAGCCGACGAAAAGTCAGTTTCTGTCAACAGCGATCTTCACCGAAGACATATACCAAACGAGATCCTCGAACTGCCAGTTTGGACGGAAGCCTGCGACCTGGAACACGAAAGTGCCATTGTCGTCCAAGAGATCATAGACTTGACGCAGGAAGGCCGCGTAACGGCGAATGCCGACGTGCTAAGACGAAGAGATCGGGATTAGAGAAAGGGCCGCACACCGTGGGAGAGTTATCAGGAGGAATTGTTACCTCGGCCATCTCCAGACTAACAATCTTGGTGAACTTTCCCTTCTCTCTTGGTAGATCGCGATAGTCGCAGTATTCGATGCGGGCTCTCCTTGGGTCTCCACCGCTCTGCCGAATCCTCTCATTCCCAAAAGCGGTTTGATTGTGGCTTAATGTTATGCCCAAAACGTTGCACTTGTAGTTCTTGTGAGCGAACGCTGCAAGGGTTCCCCATCCACATCCAATATCGAGGAGGTGATCGCTGGGTTGTAAATTGAGCTTCTCGCAGACGACGGTGAGCTTGTTATCTTGAAGTTCTTCGAGGGTCTCGGCGCGACCAAGGTCTTTGATGATCCCAGACGTGTACACCATGGCCGGACCGAGGAAGAACTTGTAGAAATCATCGCCGCCTGTACACAAGGGCAAGATGCCGAGGGTCAGGAAAATCACGTTCAATCAAGCAGAGAGGGGAATCAAAACTCAAGACTTACGATCATATTGGCTGTTGATCTCCGCCTCATCCGCGCTCTTGGAATGAGAAGCGACGACCGGAAGCATCTTGGTCAAGACAAACTTGAAGTGAGCCCAGGTGAAGTGGAAATTCGCCCATTCGTGGCGATGTTCAAGGACGTCCAAGACATCGCCTAATGAAGTTTGACACACAACGTTGACAGGAACACGAATTGGCGCGACCGATCAAAGGAAAGATATCAATGATCCTCGTCTTGTTTAGGAAACAAACGCCGCCCGTGGCATTCAATAGTAGGCTGGGAAAGACTAACCTTTAAAGTCCACTTTTCCAGCGATGTATGCGTCCTGGAAGACCACCATAGGGATCTTGTTCTTCCCGTGGTATTCCTTCCCGAGTCGTTCATCCTTGATCTCGATGAACTTCCCGACGTCCCCCTCCGGTATGGGAATCTTGTCGTTGTGGCGCTTACCGTACCTACTTTGGTAGGTCCAGTAAGAGACGGTTACTGGTACACCAAATAACACAAGTAAAATCATGTATCCGGACACGCCGCCCAGCGGCCATGGCAACTTGACGAAAAGAGCGAGAGATCGTTGGACTGCGAGAGGAATAGAGAGCACGAGGGTAGCGAGATGGTAATTGTTGAAGTCTCCATTACCATCGATTAAACCGACGACGGGGGCGTTCTTGATCGTAGGTGTCTTCGTGATGTGGACGGCAGAAGGCGGGGAGGAAGCTGGTTTCCCCATATCCGAAACGCCGTGATGCGTGCGTGAGGGGTTCGAGGTGGAGGTGGAGGAGATTGCAAGGCAAACGAGGCGCGGCCTACTGCTGGAGAGAAAGGACGGTCGTCGAGGAGCTTGGGATGATGGGTGACGGCCACGCCCATGTCGTTTATATAATCCTTCCCAATGGTGATGAGCCTCTGCGTTCCGACTGGACCCAGAGGAAAGCATCCTTTTGACGTGCAGTTCCCCCCGCCTTTCCGCGCTCTTCTGACACTTTGTTACTATTTCCGGGATCTAGAAGTACGTACTTTTACTCTCTCGCCGTCTTTTCCTACGAAAGGATTGGAAAAAGGTGGGGGACAGCCGTCGCCAACAATCCTGATGCTTCTGATTCTAGGCTGGTCGCAATCACGACGGAGTACGGGAAGCTCAAGGTTTCCCCTCGTGGCCCTGAAGCCACGCACCAACATGAACTCTAAATCATTCCCGACATCAGAAAACGAGGCCCCGGGTGGAGACTTCTCCAGGAAGGATGAGGGGGGAGGTGAGGTGAGCGGCATACCCAGCCAAGGCTTCTGAATGCGCATCATGAAATCACCGGAACTATCTGGATCATCGCCGCAATCATACGCATACATTTCGCACAGTCGCAAACACGCGAAATGTGCTGCGTCATATTCGGTGACTCGTTTGTCAGAATCTTTTAGGGGGTCCGAATTGAAACGTCATCCGACGGTCGTGTGTGCACGCGCCCCAGGACACATGTTCCCACTCCTGTCCTTCCTACACCCACATAATCGTCTAGCTCTTAGCTGGATGCTAGGCTGAAGGGAAAAGAACGAATTCCCAACCGAAGGGGACACATAGGATACGAACCACTTCTTTTCCACGCAACGACAGGAACAACTTGGAATCTTCCGATGCTGCTACATGATACCTGGCTGGATGGATCCCCGGAATCTCGACCGTCGGCACTGGTTCGGATCAATGGTATCTGAGAATCATGATCTATGCATAGCGATATCCGAGTACACACCGCTTACACAAAGCGATCGTCAGGGTCACAGTTATCCAGAAGGATAATAGGTCTTGATATCAACATCGTTACAATATCGCCCAACGGAAGCAGAAACGTAGTGAATGGATGTATTTGGGCTCAGTTGAGCATTAGCCCAGTCAACCGGTGCCTCTCGAGGGGGCCTCAGGTTCTCAAGTTTCCACGACTTTGTTTTCGCATCGCCCGGCATCACCACATTCTTCTCACCAGAATCTGTTCCATGTGTAATACATAACCTCATTGTTCTACCCCCGGTTTTCTTCGCCTGATTGGGGCGGAATATAGGAGATAAGAAGATAAGGTAGCGGAATGGTGAGGATGTACCATAGACGCATCGGGAGAACCTCGAGTCGATTATGTGCAATCGACGCGCTCCGGGGAATTTTTACATGCTCCATCAGTATTGTGCCATCACTGGCGGTAACTTGAAGCTATTTCCAAGAGCCAGAGCCGTCAAAAGCCATTGGCTATAGTCATTCCTCCAAATGTCCGTTGGTGGTCGGCCTTCTCGGGCGGCGATTGCCGGTTGCTGCCAGACCTATAGAATCCATTGACGATGCAGGGCGCTACTTCTCCCATTTTTCTGTCTTCTGACCCCGACGAGCATGAGGGGTGCGGAAATACTACATGGAAATCACCGAAAGCTACGGCCAAATGGCGGCGATTGTCCGCCATCTGGTAGAATTAGTGGCACCGTGTGGCTGGCTAATTGCCGACACAACACTGTGCTCCATCCTCTTCCAAGCGGCTCGGGGCGATTCCATTAGGGCACTTTTTCACAAATGTACTTCTATTGGAACGTCCTGTCCACAGAAACGCTCCGGGGCACTCTCCTAAAATTTTGTGCAGTGTATCGTTGGGTAAATTTACAAGCACAATGGTCATCCATTCCGTCTAGTAAATCCGGTACCCGCAGAACAAGTTGGCAGATAAGAAAAAATTACTCGGCCACGATTGTACGAGCTTCGACATGCTTGAAGCCGACCGTCGATACCAGAAGCGCTTCGAAGCGTTTCTGCGGTACCCTCCCATTATTTCAAGTGCTTACATTTTCCTGATGCACCGATATGACGGAAGCGAAAAATGTACGGCCGGAACCCGGATCGCGTGATTGGACGAACACTTTGTAGTGCTTCGGCCCGGCTCCGCTGGGGCTCAACCCAGAGTATGATGCAGATATAATGCGTGCGCGTGAGGCCTTGGGGTGCCACTGGCCTGCGCAAGAACTTCTGCTCCCGAGACCGTAAAACAAACTCGGAACGACGTCCACATCTCGTAATATTTCGTACGTACGACATAATCACGTCTAAGTGATGCACGATCAGTAGTACTTCCGCCCATCCGCCTTGGGACGCGGACCTGAGAGAGTGCGCGAGAGCTCCGCTGAGCACCGGTACATCGGAACCATTCATGCAATCAACCGACCCGACTATTCGGCGTAAGGGATTCACATAAAACCCCGGGCGAATTACACATGTACATCGACTTGAGCCGAGATCTCAACTCCCCAGGGCCTAAAGTTCCACCCAGGCGAAACAACGGCAACTCCGATGATGAAGATGTGATATTGCACTTCCCAGCAATCGTGTATTCTAGTGATCAGTCAGCCTACAATTCGCAATGCGTGCCAATATCCACGGCATCAGATCACACCCCCTGGTAGCAAGAAGAGACGACGATTTCTGATTAGCTAACACCCTATCGACGTTCGGTCAAGCGAACAGGCAGCGATCCGGCCGTATACACATAGAAGTCCTGCAAGTCCTTATCCCACCGCTTGATATCATATCCATCAGCTACCACCATGTCGAACTTTTGGACCACAGACGCAGCCACGACCTTCATCTCCATCTGCGCCAGAGTCTTTCCGACGCAAACTCGAGTTCCGTAGGAGAAAGGAAGGTAAGCGTCGAGGTCGTGGATAACAGGTGTGTTTGGATCGAAAAGTCGCGAAGGATCATCCATCGCGCGCCTGCCTTCCGGGGATAACCACCTATCTGGCCAGAAACGCTCTGGTTCCGGTGAGAAGTATCGGGAGTCCCGTTGAATCGAATAATAATTTAGATATATGTTGTTTCCTCCTGGGATCAGACTGTGTGAGAGCGCCAGCGGTGATTGCAAAGGAGACCAGTAGCATATCATTAGTAGGGGGAACAGACCGGGGAGACCGAGTTGAGACACTGACTGAGATCCAACCAATTTACCATCAGATGTAGGAGGAACCCCTCGTTGGGACCCGCTGGGAACGGGGGGAGCCAGTCGAAGGGTCTCACTGATGCACGCATTCAAAAACTCCATCCCTCCCAGTCGTTCCTGGTCGGTTGGATCTTCCCCACGCAGGAACCTTGCGTCTACTTCCTGCTGGAGGCGTTTGTAGTACGCTGGGTGAAGCAAGAGGTAGTACCACAAGTTCGAGAGCGCCATTGCCACGGTGTCAGATCTATTTGCATCCGGATGAATGTCGGGTCATATAATCGATACCGAATGGAGAGTGGAGGAAACATAGCATACCCTGCCACCATCGCGGTGAGTCCCTCGACCACGAGCTGCTGCTTTGTCCGTTGTATGACCCCCTTCCCGTCTTCGTTATTCTTGTAGATCATTATTAGCACAGCCCTTAGCTTCTTAATATCTTGGCAACTTACAATGTGGAACATGAGGTCTCGCGACACCGTCCCGCTCTTAATTCGATGGTCCACGATGACGTTGGCGATGTTGATGGAGGCGAGTCCCAACCCAATGAAATCGACAAATTCGTCAAGCCACCGCGTGGCCCACGGAAGGTGCGAAATAATACCCAACACGCTGAAGGATATGTTTAGACCGTGAGACGAAAACAGAACGAATCAGAAACTCGCGCACTGGAGAGAACCACCAACCCCCTTGATAATACCAGAAGCGTCACCCTCTTTCATGGTGTTGAAGGAATGTGTGAAACTGTATACATCCTTGAGTGGTATGAACTGCGTACTGGGTGGCTGAAAACATACACCATATCACCCATGAAATCGAACCTGTGTAGCATTAGGTGGTTATCCGAACGGGACGCGCATGAGATTGAATGGAAGCTCACGAGAAATATTTCATCCATCGTGATATATCTACTGTTTCCCCGAGGCGGATGCGTGATTCGAGATTCGCGAGAAGCTCTTGTGTGCGCTTGATGAGGAGCTGTTCGTAATCTTTGAGAGCGCCTCCGCTGAAGCCCTTATCCCAGGCCCGTCTTTGTTTGGCGTGAAGGGCGATATCGCGCACAAAGACGATGGAGACTGCCCTGTTGCTGCCACGAGCGTAGACTTGACCCGAGTAAAATCAGTACAACATAAAGAGGAACAGAGTAGTGAAACCGCACAGGGTCCCTTTGGGACGGTGTGAATCGGTATGACACCATCCTTGTTGCAATACGAGAGTTCATTGGGGCCTATTCGCATTCCGCTTGGGTAAACAGTCAGAGTCGGATAGGTGCTAAAACCGCACCAGTTCGAACGATATCTCCATACTTTTCATGGAGTCTGTGGTAGTATTGATGCGCGTGACCCCTTGTCACGACGCTAACCATAAACAACTTGGAAACCCTCGCAAGAAAGGGCCCAGGGTAACGCGCGAGAGGGTGAAATGGAGACACGCGATAGACAATGGTGTATCCGAACAGCAGGGACAAATAGGCGGCAAGGATTGAAGTCGAACTGGGTGAGTTCTGCCTTTGAACCACGCGACATATCCATGTGATCACGCTCGGAGGGAGGAAAACCAGTCCTGATACGGCGAAGAAGTCCACGGGCTCGTACTTGTGTAGGATGAGGTATGATGTCTATGGCGGCACGTTGAATGAAGAATGGGAGACCCGAGGAGGAAAAGAAGCATACCAAGCTCGTGGCGACGGTCGAGGCGGGAACCCATTCACGAAAAAGCGGTTGCAACAAACGAAAGAGGCTCGGTACTGACACCGCCATCGTTAGGGAACGGAAAGACAGGTTGAGAGGAAGGGGTGCTTTTCGTCGCTTTGCAGCGACCTGTGGCTCATCACCAACAGAACGCACAGAGGTTTATCACGTTGGATGGCACCTGGGTCCCCCACGCGTTTTCGGTATTGAGTGTTGGACAGTTTCCGGGGGCTTGATGAGGGTGCATAGAACCATTTGTTTAGTCCGGCCGACGGTAGACGTGATGATCGGAGGCTAAGGTGAACCTGCTCGCTTGAGCGGCGTCCAACTCCGACTCTAAGCTTCTCCATCCACCGCTCGCTGGCCTTAACCTGCTTCATCACCGTTGGTGCCGATTGATACTGATACGACACGATGGCCGTTCAACGTGGCTTGATGGTGATCTCATCCTTGATGCAGGTTCTTTAGATTTCTATTGACCCCTCTCACATGGTCGGCCCGATGAATTGAAGATCCCATCCTGCTGTTTTTTCAATGGGTGATCTTGGGAGACCCTCAAACATGGGAGCCAATGCCTCCATCGGATGGTGGGTGTCCACATGAGCCTTCGTTTCAGCCCACGTTGGGTCACTGGGCACCCACTCTTTATACAGTCAGGTTGGCGTTCCGATGTCCCGTTCCTCCTCCCATTCTCCCCGGTCATTCTCTCTCCGTCTGTTATGTCGAGCCTCCTCGAGAAACTGATCCAAGTCGGTTTTGACATGTAAGTCCCGGTCCCAAGCACGCGACGTTTGCGCATCCGGAGTTTTATTGTCGTCTTTTAACGTTCAATATCCTTTGTTCTGCGCCTCTTGCAGTATCGGAACGAAGGTACACACCATTTTACACATCTGAGCGGCATCGTCGGCCATACCAACCCAATTCCGCATCCCTCCTTAGTATTATGCCGCTGGCGTTGGAGCACTGTACTTCTACGATTACTTCTTGACATTACAGGACGAGGTGAGAGTCAGCTCCTACTGCTCGATTTCACGTTTCGTATCCCAACTCAAACTGTCTGCATAGGTCGAATACGCCTGGCGAGGCAGAAAGACATGGTGTGAGCATCCATCGTAGTTTCTTGCTCCGGATATTGCTAATAGTCGACAATAGTGTTCTACCTGTTCATCCTGGTGAGCGCTTCTTGTTTACGTCTCATAAAGGTAACTTATCGGTCCTTATAGAACAGGTACGTCCCAATGCTCTACGTCGGATGGACATACTCCGGTTCGTCACAAGCATTTATTGATCCACGTTGGATGGCCGACTCACCCTCAATGACTCTAGCCACCAGTCTGATATACCCCAAATCTGTATGGCCATCCGAGACCCTGTGACCACCGTGCCCCCCGCTGACTTTCACTCGTTACAGGTGTGAGTGTCCCCGCGTCTTAGTGTTCAAAACACCAACATTACGTAGATGTAAGAAAACGTCGATCCTTGCGCTCATGTTCTTCGCCTGGGCGACGCTAGCTGCGCAGGTATTCTTGGTTATCCGGTAAGCCCCTGCTTGTTCGGCGCGAACGGACTGGTTTTGAGAGAAGGCCCATTTCCGATAGTATTCACGCGCTTACGCGGCGGAATCGTCTCGTTACTGCATTCTTCGCCATGATCATGTTGGCACAAGTTATCCTCGGCGCGGTTTTCCTGGCATCACCCGATAACGCAGGTAGGGCCCCCAAAATTCACCTACTGTCTGTCTGGGGGATATTAACGGCCGGTTCTCTACTTTT
>Ga0307517_10000662_pt1 | contig 59202 bp, 29 predicted proteins | sample 23_EM_MG_FD_194515 | JGI IMG/M metagenome (GOLD analysis project Ga0307517, IMG submission 194515) | Populus trichocarpa ectomycorrhiza microbial communities from riparian zone in the Pacific Northwest, United States - 23_EM | ecosystem: Host-associated > Plants > Roots > Unclassified | place... | reverse complement strand
AAATGATAGAATTATTAAAAAAACCTCATCAAATTATTAACAAACATCTCAAAACAAAACAAAAATATATTTTAAATTTAAGTTACCTTGTTTTGTTTGATGAAAGATAAATTAATTAGTAGCTCTGCTTCAATTTTTTTGTAGAAAAATTTTGCTCGCGATTTATGTTTTTGATCGGCTGCAGGATTTATATTAGGGTAAATTGGTGGCTCTGTTTTTTATTTCACAAAATAATGCCTTTATATTTTTTTCTTTTCCATGTAGGTCAAGAGTAAATTCAAAAAAAATCAAAAATAAAATCACATTTAATTTAGGAGGGCTACCTTTTTAAAATAAAAAATATAACACTTCCTCCTATTTAATTACCCAATACAGGAAAAAAAAAATATTGCAGGGGCAAGTATTGCAGGGGGGGCCCGGGCCCCTGCTTGCCCCCCCCTTGCTTCCGCCCCTCAGCCTGCAACGGCAACCTGTCTTGATTGGGGAATCTCAACAGCTATTGAGTTAGATTTTTAATTTGGGATAGAAATGCCAGTTACTGAAAATGAAGGGTTTGGCCCAATGAAATGGATAGGGATATTGTCAGTTGTCTGAGGATGCGATTGGTAATCACTGTATAGTGTTACATGTTAATTTAATGTAGCACAAATGGCCCTTGTTAAAAGAGCTTTGCTAGCAGACTGCTTGAAGCTGGCAACATGCACAAGTTGTAGATGGAAGATGGCAGAAAAAAAACTTAGGTGGCTCAATTAGTCAGGTTTTGAATTTATTTCTTAATAGTCACAAGTTCGAATCTTCTCAAAGCCACTGAAGACATACATGGTCGTTAACTTCATAGCCCTTAGAATTAGTCGAGGTACTCACAAGTTAACCCGGACACCATATTAATAAAAAAAAGATGACAGAAAAGGAAAAGAAATGTGAGGAAGAATGGCGTACAAGGCACGAAGTGAATCCAAACAAACCATAAATGAGACCCCAGATTTGTTGAAGAGCAAGACTGTGCGTGCTTGCACAGTGAGCTTATGGAACATGGCAACTGCTGGCTGGGTTGTGGCATGTGAGAGCTCAGCCCAATAACATTGGCTCTGATCAAGTCATTTGATTACCCTGTCGAGGGTTAATAACATTGCTCTCTAATAGTTGTTGAGATTTGAGAAGTGAAACAAACCAACCAGCCCCTGTAGCCTTTCAGAGTCTTGTGATCCTACCCACTTATTCCGAATCAGTTCACCTAGCGGAGTGATTTTCTATTTTTCTGATATGCAGAGTAGATCCAGCCGTTAACCAGACACCAACATTGTGGCAGCAAGGAGACTCGAGTAATAGATGCTTTCAGATAACAGAAACGGCGCACCCACAAGATTTTCTAACTCTTTCACTCGATGGTGACATTAGACATTAGTAATCCTTCTCTCTCCCCCATTTATAATCTTTCTAAACCTCGGTCGATGACATCTATTGACCAGTGGCAATTAGGCAGAAGAAGATCAAGAGTACGGCGGACAGCAATAACTATTCTCGAGTCCCCGTCCCAACAATCCCCTCCCAAAACTAAATAGGTAGCTGTGACCATTAACAACAAAAGTTCACATCACATGAGCATGGTTGGTGATAATCATAGCAACTTAGGGATGGATGTCAGATGTATTGAAAACAAACCAAGGATTGCACAATCTAATGATTTTTAGTCCAAGAAACAAGAGCGTGTAAATTGATAAACAGAGGGGATTGTGGAGCTTTATAACTATAACGATTGTTTTAGGCTTACAGCCTCCGATCCAGTCCCATGTTAAATGAAAAAAACCAACAATTTATGAATTCATCAACAATAACAGACGTTGATGGACAGCTTTCAACCGGTTGTATAGTCTCCCAGTAGTAGCTCACAGCTTAGGACGCTTGGGGAAGATGTCAGGAGTGAATTTCTGCGCAGCACTCAAACTACCCTTGATCTTCAATGCACCCCTGCAAGCATCAAATGAATAAGTTGAAGTACGCAAATGAAGAACAAGCAATGAATTGAATTCGGGCAGTGATAGAACAGAACAGCTAAAGTTCCCACCTCATGAAAGCAATCTGGGGATTCAACTTTCCATCAGCAAGCTTCACAAAATCTTCATCCCTTAGGGTAAATGTGGTATCAGGCTTCCCTCCTTCGTACGGCCCTAAATTTCAAAACAATTAAACTTGTTTAACAAAAGGAACATACATGTGTGCAAGCAAGAGAGAGAACAGTCCTAGTATCTAATGCATTTTCTAATTGATCTCACCCAAAAACAAACAAGAATATCAAAAGAAAGTCAAGATCTTGAAGCTCCAACCAAGTGAAAACCTCATATGATCTACTAGAAAGCTAAAATGCTTCCATCACAATCAGACCTGGTTGCAATAAGAGGGAACAACCACTTACACTAATTCAACATACTAAAGATCCTCTCTTTTCATTATCCAATTTTTTTTAAAAAAATCATGTCCTTTTGATTTGTTTCTCAGGTTTCTCCCGCCATGTAACAAGAAACAGGGTCAAACACAAGAGATTTGTTTGGAATCTCCTAGGAAAATCTGATGGGCCCGACTTATTTTACTTGCAAGATGTAGGATTCTAATGGTTGCTAGCTTAACCTTCAATCATATTCATGATTCTCTCTCTCTCTCTATCCTTAAATATATACATATAATAATGGGCAAATCAAGATTCCAATCTGAGAGCAGAACAAAAGTAAAAATGATGAAAAAGCTCATACCTTTGATAACCTCGCCCTTTTTGAGATCAATAGTATAACTCACCTCATCCTTTCCAATTTTCTGCAATTCAAACCCATACAAAAATAATTTAAACATACGTAAACAATCATAAAAGAAGAAGAAGAAGAAGGGACGGGGGATGGGTTACCTCGGGGGCGAGGTTGAATTGATAGACAAGGTTAACCTTGTTTTTAACAGCAATACCCTCGTCGGTCTGAAGGAACCGCTTCAAAAGCTCGAAAATAAAGTCTGACTTGAGCTGGACAGTAGCCATTGCTGAAATGTTATGCCACTTCTGCTGTTGCTTTGATAGAGTGGTACTTATAAAGAAGAAAGATGGTCTTGTACGGATGAATTGAGTGAGGGGTAGGGGTGGGTTGAGTTTATTTATTTAGTTTGATGGAGGTGGTTGACGATACTTGTAGTCGCAGTAATGAGGAGGGAGTAGGAGTGGCATATTGGATGGCGCACGCATCCCAATAACTCTTTTTTTTTTTTGTAGTTTGATGGAGATTTTATTTTGCCGTGACGTTTTTTCTTTCCTCCATTTTGGGAACCTCTCTCTTTATTTTGTCAATGACGTGTCTCGTGTCTTCGTCGGACTCGTTTAAGAAATTGACTTGAAAAATCTCTTTTTTTTTTAAGTGATTGAATTAATTTATATTTTATTAGATCCTTTAAGATCAATATTTTTTTATTATTATAAAGAATTATTTTCTTTTAAAAAAAAACAAAACTCTTAAATATTAAGTACGTAAAATTTACATTGAGTTTAATTAAATTAGTTAAATCATCAAAACTTTACTCGTATAAACTAAGTTTCATCATTTCTATTTTTTTTTTAATTTAATTTAAAACTCTTTGTTTTCAACTTAGATTGTATTTAATTAAATTAATAATAAAATAGAAACTTAGTTGAATTAACTAAGTCTCACTAACTTAATATCTTTTTCAGTTCAATTTAAAACTCGATGGAGTCAAATTTTGAATTATGAATTTAATCAAAAAAAATCAGAAAACCTTTAATAATATTTTATTGAAACAAACTCAATTTAATCGCTATTTTTCAAATTAAGTTCTAAGCTTGTAAGATAATTCTCAACCATGTATTCTTGATATTGTTTATTTATTTCATCACTGTTGATGTTGTTTTATTGTATAATACATGCATGCTATTTAAAAAATAATATGAAAAATTGATGAAAAAAATAATATTGAGAAATGTAGATGACATTTGGGTTAAGAAAATTTGTAATCATAAAATTTAATTGAAAATAAATGTACAAATTAGTAACTAAATTTAGGTTTATCCTTCTATCTATTACCTGCATGAAAAGTTTTTTTTTTATTTTTTATTTTTCTTGGTATAAAACATAACAAGGCAGCGACCAAGGGGTCCCACTACCACCACTAGAAAAAATCACCTAAAAAATTGTGAAGGAGGTTAAGCCTGGAAAAGAGGAACACTGTGTAGCTAGAATCTTATAAAAAACTGTTTGTTTTATATTTAAAAAAGTTTTGAATTTTTTTAAAAATTAATATTTTTAGATGTTTTTAGATGTTTTAATGTATTGATATCAAAAATAATTTTTATAAAATAAAAATTATTATTTTAATATATTTTTAAATAAAAAATAATTTAAAAAATAATCACAACCCATCTAGACACACTCCAAATATTTTTAAACTAGTCGAAGACCGAAAATAATCAGATTTGTTTATTATTTTATTAAAAAACTAAGCAGAAAATTGACTTTCGGAGTAAAATCCTTACCTGGACAGTTGCCCCTGATATGCATTTATTTGACCATTAAAGTCTCTCTCTCTTTCTCAATTTCAATACCAAATCAGAAGGAGTGATCATGTGAAAATAAATAGCATATAAAAATATAGGTGCTTTATTTTATTGTCAGTACCAAAACAGTAATTAAATGCCATTTCAAGTAATTTTTGAAACTGTAATAACTCGTAAATTTAAATACATGATATTTTATTTATATATTGTATTATTATTGAAAGTACAATAATATATATATATATATATATATATATAATTTCACTTGCATAAGAATAAAAAATTTTCTTTTCTTCTACCATATTCTTTCAACAGAATCAATCATTATATTAACTAAGAATATCTCAAGTAATAAAATAATTAACACATTTACGAGATAATTCCAAACACCTATTTATTTTAATGAAAATCAAACATGAAATTTGGTCTATATATTATAGTCATATGTTTTCTAAAGAAATTAATAAAATACATCATCCATGGTTAATTTAGATTTATACACTTTTTTAGTTATAAAACTATATCACATAGAAAAATATGCATTAATTACATAAAATACTAATACAACATCCACTGCTCGTCACAATAATTTAAAGTATCTGAAATTTTATAAGATATTTAGAGTAACTAGTTTATGCACAAAAATTATTTACTATTATTATCATCACTTCTACATGTGTAATTATCTAAATTCCCACAATTTGCATATTTTAAGAACACAACATCTTCTCTTACCAAACTAGCATTTATTCAAATTCTACGTTAACTATTTTCTCCAATTCCTTAATAACCAATGCACTAATCCTAGTAATTTTAAGGATTGGTTTCTCCAATAACTTATTAATCAAAAAAATCATCTCATTAATCAGAGAATCAAATTCTCATTTGCCCATTAACCAGGGTACAATCTCATTAACCAGATAATCACTATTTTCATATGCCTATTAGGTAGGGCATTAGTCCTATTAACTAGGGTCTTAGTTCTCAATTGCCTAGTAATTAGGGCATTAGTCCCATTTAACAGGGTAGTTAGATTCTTATTTACCTATTAATTAGGGTATTGGTCCTATTTACTAGGGTAACTTGGTTTTTTATTGCTCATTAATCATGACACTAGTTCTATTTATCAGGGTAATTAGTTTCTTCAATAATTTATCATTTATCAACCAAGATTACTTTTCATTTAAGGAAGAATTACAAACACAATTAAATAAAGCTTTAGTTGTAATATGTCGAGCACCTACCTGAAATCTAGTCATGTGAACCAATCATTTACTGTTGAGTGGATCTTGTAATCTCTCAAGTACCAACAAGAACAATATCATTTACTATTTTATCATCGATTACTTCACATTTTAACTCAACATACCATCATTTTATTTATTGACTTGATATAATTTAGTAGTATTCCATATCTTTAAGCTAATTCTTATTTAAAACATATCTAACACTAAAAATTTAATTTCACATATAGTTTTTTTTTTTAAAAACTAAGTTATAGACTACAACTCCACAAAAAAAAGGACTTGATTCTTTTCATCGACATGTCCAAGACTAATCCTAATTGCTACATCAAAATTGTTTAGTCATTTTTTGTTTGACCTTTCTTTGCTTTTTAATTTATATCTAGAGTTTTATCGCTCTGATTTAATCGAAGTCAATTTCGTTGGAAAGATAGATTCCTTTACTTCAATTTTCATGTAGAACCTATTCCAATTTTTAATTACTATCGAGTCTTAAGTGTGATTAGAAGTTGGACATTAAAGTTGTCCAATTTTCTAATTTCTTTATTTTAACATATAACAAAAAAAAAAAATTTCTCACCATTCAATGCATTTATTTTTACTACCTAAATTTCATAATATTCCTTCATCATAATATTGCAAGTTTCTAAGTCCAGCACCAAATACTTTACAACACTAGGATTTAAAAGAAAAAAATTACTCATTATTTTATGTTGTTTTCATCATTTCCCATCCCTGTTTCATAAAACAATGCAAACTCATGAATCCTAACTTAGAATTCATAATTAAAGCATCAATTCTAAATTGAATTCAATATAAATTATGAAATTAAGCTTAAAACCCTTTACTTAGTGATGAAGTGAGTTTCAATCCTTAACTAGTCGAAATTTTTCAGCACTCTATCTTTTATCCCTCTTGGTTAGTTCTAAACCCTTTTTATTTTTCAAATTTATTTACTTATTCTTCTTTGATTCTTATCTTGATGTTGTTTCCCCCACAACATAAACTAATCTCACTCAAATCCCCTTCAATTATGATGCATTTTCTCTCAATTTTTTGTGAAAATAATTGAAACCCCCCCACCCCCCAAATTAAAATAAACTAATTAGTATGGTCGATTCTTGGTCGTTTAATTTTTAATATATAAGTTTGACATTGATATATAACAACAATCTCACTTGTCAAAAAAGTTATTACAAATTGATATATAACAACAATCTCACTTGTCAAAAAAGTTATTACAATCCTTTACACACACACACATAAAGTCTACTAATATTGAATAGAAAGTAAAAATAAAAAAACTATTTATTGCAAATAGAAAACTAAAAAGGCCTAAATATACTGAATAAAAATAAAATAAATTTCCTAGACTAAAAAGGAAAAAAGAAAAACAATTAAAAAATATATTTTTTTTCCAAGAATCTCCTACATCACAAAGGACCACTTAATCCCTATATAATTTTTATTATTATCTTGTTAGTTATTTTTTTATTATTTAAAAAAACAAAATAGTTTCTTTACCATAGTTGACTATTAATTCTGTGTTTTTTAAACACACTTGTAGGTCAGACGAGATTGAAGATCTTGACTAAAATTTGAGGACATCCCAAGGAAAAAACAATTATATTGTAATCTAGAACTGATGGAGGACAAAGTTATGAACAAATATAAAAAGACAGATTCAATATTGGGTTTCTAACTAAAATGAAAGCATAGAAATTAAAAAATAATATACTCTTTTAAATATCCAAGCCGAATGCCAAGAGACTACTCAGATGCAGTTGCGGGCCTCTTGAACTCGTAGCCCGTATTCCATACAGGCTGCAGCCTATTGTAATGGTCCAGGCTAATTTAGCCGGACTTAAACACTGGCCCAGTAGAGAGGAATGTAAACAAAGAAAAAAGGAAAACAGATCGAGCTTGGAATTTTGGAGAGAGCATGTACGGGAAAAAAAGAAATGGATATGGTGTATCTTGTCTGTCATCTTCTCATTCGAAGTTTTGAAGCTTAACAGGATATGGAAAAAGCGCGAACCTTTCTTCTCCAATTGCAACAGGTAACCTCTCTAACATAATCTATAACATCTGACTTTTTATTGTCTTCTACTTTAAGCATTTCATGGCAACCAAATTTACTTAGGCAATCTTAAAGTCTTTGAATTCTCTACTTTGTCGATCGAAGTTGGAAAGATAATACCCACTTCAGTTTAATTGTTTCCCTTTCAATTGTTTTGTTACAGTGTCATGTAATGTTGGAAAAAAACTGAAAATTTGAGAATTGTAGACTGCATAGAGATTTTTTTTTGTATAGCTTAAACATGATATGTGTGGGGAGGGTTTTTTTTATCCCACTTTTGGTGGTCAGAAGAGAATTTGAAATATTATTTGTGTAATTTTAGGAACATGAATATCAAGAAATGTATTTTCAGGACCACCTTTTCATGACATCCTTTGGAATATCTTTTTTATTTTTTTAATTTCAGATATTTCCAATGAAGTAATAATTCTGATATTTCTGGTTTTGTATAGTGACGCATTGAATGCCACTCAGTTGATGGAATGATATGAAGAGTGAGGAATTTTTGGATGATGAATATATCAGTTGATGGATATATTGTTGTTGATATGCCAAAAGTTTAGCTTGTAAAATTCTTGTTTTTTTTAATCAGCATATAGATTGCGGAGGCTCGCTGAATGTTGTCATGCAAAAGCAGAACATTCTATATTCCAAGGCCTCTTTCGGTTTTGGAAGGAACCCAGATAGACAACTTGATTGTAGAATTCCTTGTGTAGCTCCAAGCATGCTTCCTTGTAGAGGTAATGAGAAGTCATGTCTTATGAAGGCAAAATTCCCCTCTATCACTAAATATGCAGGCTTGAATTTTCCAAAAAACAACGTTGCTTCGCGGCCTGGGAGAATCAAAGCCGTGGTTGATGAAAACCCAGGTGAATTATCCGATGAAGATGATGATCTCTGTCCTGTGGATTGTGTTAGAGAATTCAAGACTGATGAGGAATTCCTTAGAATTCTTGAGAAGGCCAAAGAAACTGATTCTTTAGTGGTGGTAGATTTTTATCGCACTTCTTGTGGAAGCTGCAAGTATATAGAGCAGGGGTTTGCAAAATTGTGCAAGGGTTCTGGTGATCAAGAGGCCGCAGTAACCTTCTTAAAGCATAATGTGAGCATTTCTGTAAGCTTAAATTTGTCCAGAATGCACAACTCATATAATCTCTAAATATTGTTCAAGGACCATGCACGAAAAGCACATAAATGTTTGGGAGTTAGTGACCATCATCAACTTAATATGGTACTCCCCCAACAAGCTACCAACAAAAAGTAGGATGTTTGTGATCACTTGATGTCTATTTGAATTGTACTATCAAATATATTCACAAAAATCAGCAGACAATTTACGAAAACCATTTAAATAAGAGGATATTAATCTGAAGGTAGCTTAATTTAAAAGGATGGTTTTTCTAGCAAAGCACCTACTTGTCAGTGTTGGACTCTCCTAGGCAGGTTTTGGCCTATTTTGATTGAATGATCATCAGTTTGAGCATGACTTTATTCTGCAACAAACCAAGAAATATAGCTTTTATATTCTGGTTTCAAATGAATGTGAGTTTCCGACTATGCTATTTAATGCAGGTAATTGATGAGTATGATGAACAATCTGAGGTTGCTGAACGACTTAGAATCAAGGTAATATATGGTTTCTATATGCACTTCTTTGTTCACTACGAGGAGTCAGGCCAGGAAAAACATGTCTTGTGCAAAGCTAAATTGAGAAGGACAAAAGAGGGGACGATTCTTTAACAGAGTTCTTTACCTGCCTGTCCTGTAATTCTGGCCCATGCATTTTTACGATCGCACTATGCATCCCACTGATCGTTTTTTTCCCTGGTTGATATTTATATTGATATGAGTGGAACCTGAATTGATGCAGACTGTTCCCCTCTTCCACTTCTATAAAAAGGGAGTGCTGGTGGAATCGTTCCCTACCAGAGACAAAGAGAGGATTCTTGGAGCAATTCTGAAATACACTTCACCAGCAGCTCAAGACACCTAAGTTAAATATGGTTCTGTCCAGCCTCAAACTCCTGTACAAAAGTAATGTAATACTTTGTGGAGACAGATTTGATTAAGTGACATATAGGACATATTCATCTGCAATAATATATAGGGTGTGCTTCATTTGAAACATAAATTTTTCTTTAAGCATACAAGTATAAGTCCATCTTCGAACTTTTGTTGTTTCTATTTAATCAACACTATTGTGAAGTGCTAGTTCGGTTTCTGCTTTTGAAGGGAGCGGGGGTTACTTCATAAGGTGTGCTGGTCATTGCTGCAGCTGCAAGAGGTAATGAGCCACCATCTTGTGACATTCTATACAAGTGCAAATGTTTAAGGCTTGAAGCATGCTCTAAGTCATGGTTGAAGCTGTTTGTTTATACGAATGGCATTATCATTGTTGTTACTGAGAGTATATAGGAAAAATCAGGATATAGGAAACACCAAAACAAGGTAGACCACAAGAGTCCTGTTGGAAAGGAATCCAATCTCATATTATTTACCACATACCGATTCTTTCTGATTACAAAAAAAAGAAGCTATAATATGATCGAGCATATATGATTTTATTTATTATATATAAAGCTAAAAAATATCAGATTTTCACTGTTCTCACACTCATAATTTACTATGCTTTGGACAATAAATTCAATATTTTACCCCTACCCAACAAAAACAACGTGCTTTGCTAGAAGGGTAGTTCGGTCTTTTCATAAGGGTTTAAATGTCACTGTAAATTTCATGAGGGTTATTATAGTTATCTTATATTTGTATAGCACAGTAAAAATATTAAATTACCCTTACAAGTTATTTACATTTAATTAATTTAAGGGGTATTTTTGGTTTTTTATGTCTTTCAAAAAATCAAAATGACCAAATTACCCCTAATATCAAATTTCCTAAGCTTTGGGTCCGTGTTTATTTATTTTTTATTTTCTATAGGTTTTTATGTTATTATTAGGTTGTATTAGGGGCGATTCAATCTTTCTTCATTTTTAAAAATTATTAAAAAAAGTTGTTAATGCATACTATACACGTGCCAATGTTTGAGGCGGATCAATGCTATTTGAGTGGCATATGAGCCGCCGTCCGATGGAATAATACTAGCTTCCACCACAATGTTTGAAGCTCTATAGTGCCTTCTTCCACATAAAGCGATGCATGTTATGTTTTGAATGACGGTTTGTTGCCAACTACACTTTTCTTTTCTTTTCCTCTTCTCTCTCTCCTTCTCATTGAATTTCATGTTAGCCATGAAAAAAATCAGTTTTATCCTCTTATTTTATGACATTTTATATTTGGCTCTCAATATTTTTATTTCTAAGTTTGATTCTTAGCCCTTTTATCAAATTTTAATTTGTTTTTAATTTCATCATTGAATCCATATTCTTGATTTTTTATTTTTGATTTGGATTCTTTTTTAAATTTAATTTTTCTTTTCAATTTTACCCTTTAATTCAAAGTTTTATGATATTTAATGTTAGGCCTTCAATGTTTTGATTTCAAATTTTAGTTCCTAGTCCTTTTATTAAATTTTAATTTGTTTTCAATTTCATCATTGGATCCATAATCTTGGTTTTTTTTTTAAAAAAAAAAAATTGGTCTTCATTGTCTTGATTTTTATTTTTTGTTTTGGATTATTTTGTTTATTTTATTTTTTTTTCAATTTTACCCTTTGATATTTAAGGTTAGGCCCTTAATGTTTTGATTTTAAATTTTGATTTTGAATCCTTTTATCAAATTTTAATTTATTTTCAGTATCATCCTTGATTCCATAATCTTGATTTTTTTTGTTTTTTCACATTTGATCCCCATTCTCTTTATTTTTTATTTTTGGATTCTTATGTAAATTTGATTTTTCTTTTTGATTTTGCCATTTAATTCAAAATTTTAGGTTGTCTTTTTATTTTTCAGGATTCGACCCTGGGGTTAATTGGTGACAAGTACCAGGTCACTTGTCAGGTGGGTTGACATGAGTTAACTCAAGTCAAACAATTTTTATTTTTATTAAAAAAGTAAAAATGATATTATTTTGAAATAAAAAAATTAAAAAAAAATCAACGAGTTTTGACTAGGTTTGCCACGGATTAACCAGGTCAGGGGTCAATCCGTTTTTTTAATCGTTCTACACCGGGTCAATTTCCCTAAATTTCTTTTGAAACCAGACCCACCATACGCCTCGAGTCACTCGAGTCACAAGTCAACCTAACATTTTGCCTTCTATGGGTTATTCTATTTGCATTGGATTTGCTAGTTTTTGTTTTTTTAGTCTTTCTGATTTCTTGTTATAGATTTCATCCTTATATGTTTGGGAGTTTTTGGAATTGACAATCATTTTTTTTCAATTTTTTTTTTAGTTTTTTCCCCTTCTTTAAAATATATCGACAACGCTAGAGTATTGGTTTTTTACATTAAATTTTTTTTGTCCTGATCCATAACAAAGCGTGAGCCACCTATCTAATTTTAGACAATTAGAATATGCTTAAAAAAATAGTTATGAAATTTGCCTAAACCACATTGGAACATGTATTAGGTTGAGTTTATTTTTAAACTAAATTAAGGGATGACCTAGTCAAATTTGACTAATTTGAGAGTCAACTCATGACCTGGTTGATTCAACCAAACTAGAGTGAAAGCTGGCTAAATCAACTCTAATAATTTTTTTTTAAAATTTTTCTCTAAAATAATATATATATTGACTGACCTACATGTTTATCCAACCAACTAGTCGACTTTAAATGTTAACCTAGCATACTCTTCACCTCTTATAGAGAGATTCTGCACAATGATCTGTCCGTCCAATGAACGAACAGCATGTCGTTTATTTTAGTAACCTCTTCCAAGGATTCCCTAATCCTATATCGTGAAAGCCCTCCGGAGGGCCTCCTCAGGTCCTTCAGAGAGGAGCTAAATACAGTGAGTGGGCCCACATTGCTTGATTGGCTGGTGCAGTGAAACCAAGTGCTATTACTATCCACCGTACAAAATCACTGCAATATGATTGATGAAATATGAAAAAACCTGTGCAGAAATTCTTCTCCGACATCGCTCGTCCTTCAGATTTCGTGAAATCTGGAGCCACTTGGGAAAATACAATAGCATTAGGGCCATCAAAGCTCTAGTAGCCACATCTTAGTAGGGTCCATGACCATAATCCAGGGAAAAGATTTGTAGTTAGCCAAAGTCTGTGCCCTTTAAGAGGTGCCTTCCAGCCAGTCAGGCCTTCTTTTTGCAACGAGGCCAATCACCGTGCAACAATTGGCTCTCGTGCAGCCTCTTTCAGAGAACTCCCCTGGGGGCCAATTGCGTGACCACGCTTCTCAGACAGACACGTGTCCATATAAAAAATGTGATGCTACTCAACTCAAGTTGGGCTGCGTTTCCAAAATTTCAGATTTTTTTTCCTCATGTTTCTGTATTGCTAATAAGTTTTAAAAAATATTATTTAAATATATTTTTAAATAAAAAATATTTTAAAATATACCCATATCACAGTATCAAATAAATACACTGGTAATATAACTCTTTTTATTGAGTTTTTTTAAATAAATTTTTAAAAAATACATTTACTTAAGGTTTTTAAAAAATATGTATTTAATGAAAACTATTATGAGATAGATTTTTATATATAAAATAAATAAAAATTATATGATATTTTAATTTTATTAAAATATAAAATTCAATCATGTATGACACCCAGTGTAAAAAACAGAAACCATTTAATTAATATAATAACTTTTTTTTTATGGTTGGGTTAAAAATAAAAATTATTACAATACTAAACGACATTTAAAAGCTCACGTGAAAAGCGTACATTTCAACATGCATAGCAAAATAAAGTTTAAAAAGAAGTTTGCATGTATTAAACAAGTGTTTTTTTATAACTGTAATTTTTTATTTAATAATTTAATCATTGAAATACATTCTAAAGTCCAAGGTCAAATTCAAGAATACCTTCAAAATCGACTCACAATATAATGTTTTTGAATTTTCTTTATTTTCCCGATCAATTTTGGACTCTTTTTTTTTTTTTTTTTGTGGTTTTGGAATTCCTTTTCTTTTCAGCCTAGATCAGTCAAACTCTTATTTAAATAGTTTTGTAAATTATTTTATTACAAATTTTAGAATTTATAAAATGTAAATTCTCTTTACAAGTTGATCTAGAGTTTAGAAAGCTCTGATCTTCTATTTTATTGCATGATATGTTATAAAAATAACTCGTTCTTCAAGTAAAAGCCAGGAAATTTGGATCGATACGACATGCATGCTTGCTAATTTTAGAATCAAACCTTCATGAAGATTATTATACATATCCCAGATAGATATAAAAAATGGCTGAATCAGAATGAGAATTATAAGAGATGGGATTTGATAAGAAAAATAGGAATCTCTTACAATCCCCAGATGGGCCTTGGGAGAGGATATGGCTTAGACCCTACTGCTAATTAGGAGCAAAAATAAGAAATACTTGGCTAAAAAGGAATACAATACTATTTGTTAAAATAACAAGTGAATTTGGAGACAAATGGCATCCCAACTTATGAAAGAGCACCACTCCTAGCTGGTAGATTCTTTCCAAAATCTGGCTGGAAGTCCATGCAATGGCACAGGGAATGGGCCATACTGAATCCCACTTTGAGATCCCACCACTTTCCATCTGCAAAGCAAAATAACAAAAAGCCACTGTCAATTCCTTACACACAGAGATTGAGCAATCTCCAAGGCCCTCTGCAATGCACCAAGAATCTGCTCTATCTCTTAGATTTCTTATAATTCCCCCCCACAATCTACCCTAAATCTGTTTTGGATTAAACGCTTGAGATCACTGAACTGTTTAGCTGCTAAATCTACTGTGCAGTACGTTAACATAGACTGGAATACTAAGGTCAAGCATGTTAGGAAAAAGTTTTACAGGCAAATCTCGTTGGAGGGGACCAGCAGAAGGATATCTCATATTCGTTAACCAAATATAGACAGACAATACATTCAATGTATAGTTGCTGTGATTTTCGGCAATACCTGAACTTGGTGAGCAAATGGTGGATCATAACAAGAATCTCCAACTTGGCAAGTTCATTGCCTGGACAGGCATGTTGTCCACTACCAAATGGCATATATGTATTGGGTTTTGGTGCAACCTACACACACACACACAAAAAGTGAGATAAAATCTGAAAAAAAGAAATTCCTTGGTCACAAACCAAAAATTAATTACCATGTTTATTCATACCTCAAATCTTGTAGGATCAAATTTCTGAGGATCACTGAAATATTCTGGATTGTGATGAATGTTCCTGAACAAAGGCATCACCTTCCAACCTTTCGGAATCAAGTACCCTGTCACAAAGTTCGGTGTGAGTCACTTTCCCTAAACGTCAATTTCTATGATAAATGTTGAAAGAATTGTGGCCAGATCCAATATAAGCTCAATTGACCACTCCATCTAAGCAGGATCATCTATGGTTTTAATCTTGCATTTGCTCTCCGAATATTGAAAATACAGTCGAATTTGACCACCCCATCTGAACAGGACGCCTAGTTTTTTTGCTAAATCGACATGGGTAGGTCTCCAGGGATAGCCTAACTGTTAAGACTTGGATTTCTACTAGGATTAGATTCAGATATCTGGAAATTCAAATAGATATGAGTTATTCTTCCTCTTATTACCCTTGTATTCGACATCAGCCACTGCTTCCCTAAATGTAAAAGATATAATGCTTGCCATTCTCAAGCTCTCCAGCACAACCTGCCAGTCCGTAGTTTCTTGCTGTTAGCCATTTGTATAACAAAATGATATCCCACTAGGCAAATAAGTAGAACTACAAATTTACAGTCTCAAAATTCATGCCTTGTGCTTGGAAGTGTTAAAATCACAGCTCTGAAACATGATTGCATACCTTGTGGGTTAATGGCATGCTCCTAGTTTGACTCCAACTCAATGGTTGATTTTCCTCATCGTTCAGTTTGCGGATTGCATTCTGTTCGGCCTATAGGAAACATCATCATCAATAATTATCAACAATTAATACAATTACTGTATCTATGGATAGAATTCAAAGACAGACAAGAAACAAATGTGAGAAAGACTTGTTCTAGACCCTGCTGATGACTTGGCTTGTTCTTAATCATACCTTTACAGCCTCTAGAATTTTCTGGTTGTCATGGAGATACTTGACAATCCATGTCATGGCAGTAGCTGTGGTGTCTTGAGCAGCAAAGAGCACTCCGATAATGTTATCCGCGATTTGATCATCGGTTAAGACTTCTCCTTTCTCATCTTTTGAGTTCAATAGACAACCCAAGAGATCCTTTTCAAGCAACCTCTTCTCTTTTCTTTCACAAATAATATCACCAAGAATCTTGCTTAACCTCTTTCTTGCCTGTAGGACATCCATTTTTTAGAAATTATTTGAAGAGTCAATGCATGTCGAAGGACAATTTATGAGACATCATAGAACAAAATCTGAAGGCAAATGTACTCTTGTTTGTTACGCTCACCAGCACTGCCTTCTTGAAAGGAGTTCCCGGGAGGCTTGTTGGAAAGGAATTATAGCCTTTATCCACAATTCTGTAGTTCCTTTTCAATTCTTCTCTATAATGGGCTTCCAAATTGCCAAAAATTGCTAGTATTCCTACCTCAAAAGAAAACTGCAAAGGTAAAGCACAAATCCATGAGAATTATAAGGATTCCGAGTAAGAGCATGTAAATAATGCAAACAGGACCTTAAAAAGGGCTCGTTTGCACAAGCAAGGAATATAAAACTATGTAAAGATTCACTAAGAGTTAAAACTTAAAGAAAGCCATATAGAATCTAGGCTGGGTGTAACAACATATCAAAAGTAGAAAAGTAGCATTAAAAAATTGATCTGTGCTAAATGTTGACCACATATTGAACCACACCAACTAACCTTTTTCATTTCTTGGAAGGTGTTAAGGACATGTCCACCATCCCATGAGTCTAAGGTAGAGGCTGCTGTAGCTGAAATATCAGCAACCAAATTTCGAATTGCATCCAGAGACAAGGATCCCTGAACCAACTTCCTTAGACGGACATGGTAATCTCCTTGATGAAAAAAAAGAGCTGATGGACCGATCAAATGTTCCTTGCTTTTGGGATATGTTGGCTTGAACAAATGAGCTTGAGTCACAAGCACAAACCGAGCTGCCTCAGGGCTAGCCAGCATAACACTAGGGCAACCAAGAATATGGGTCTTGAATATTTCTCCATACCTATATCACCATGTACACCACATTCAATTGCATGCAAACAAAATGTTCAAAAAGAAAACTAACACGCACTGGAGGGAAATAAATGATGAAATCAGAAGGATTCAAAGATGATCATGGGAAATAATTAAGAGTTGACCAAGAAAAGAACCTTTTTTGTTTGGAAGCAAAGAACACATTTGGGTCTTGAGAGTAGAGTTGAAGAGTCTCTCCTATGTAAGGCCATCCCAACGAACCTGGTGGGAGCTTAATTCCTGTGTAGGGTTCTTTGTTGTTTCTTTTCTTAATGATATAAGCCACTACACTTACAAGAAAGATGAGAACGTAAGCAAGAATCCCTCCCATCTCTATCTCTATCTCTGTCTCTCTGTCTCTTTCTCTCCCTCACCTGAGAGCAGGTTTTAACAGCAGTATCACACAAGGTATTAGAATTGGTTGTTCTAGTCATGGGGAGAGCGGGAGAGGAAGTCGATTTATAGATGTCCAAAAGAATAAAAGACAAAAAACATCTAATGCGACCTCTCTAGTTATATATGGTATTAATTTAATAGGACACAAATCCAGACAACTTTTTATCACACGGGCGAATTTTACCATGGAGGATATGGATATTCACACTCAAGCCTATCCAGATGCTCTACAACTTCTTGCTAAGGCCTACTCTTTATTGTAGGTCCAAGAATTCACCATTCATTGTCCATAACTCCTGCTCAGTGTGTTTATATAATCCTCATAGTGACCACAGTACAGAATCACTAATCTTTTTTACTTTCTTATTCCTATCGATCCCCCAAGTCTAGAGTGAAGAATTGCTTAACCAATATCTAAGGGCTTTTTTGTCACCCATGTAGTCATGTGGGGACAGCCGGACAGGGGCCATTTACTGTTTACGTTCTTGCTCTATCTAGTTGTCTACCATATTTATGGACTGCACTTAACAGATTGAATTGGCTTTTATGGTAAGAAAACGAAGCTTTTTGGTGTTGGTGGTGGCAAGGGATAGTACTTGGTAGAAATTCTAGATTCGTGAGAGAAAGCTCTGTGTCACAGAAGAATCAAAAGGCATTGATGATCATGTTCACAGAAGAATCAAAAGGCATTGATGATCACAGAAGAATCAAAAGGCATTGATGATCATGTTCATATGCTTCTCATTTAATTCAATTTGCATATTGGTCTTTAAAATACGACTATACTATTGTATATCTGTCATGTGTCCTGTAATATACAACAAATATAGGAGACACAAAACTTATTTTGTTAAATAGATAAAGATAAAAACATAAAATAAATCTATTTTTAAAATAATTTTAACGTGAATTTTTTTCATTTCAAAATGTAAAAGAAACAGAAGGAACAAATATAGAAGAGATAAAACTTGTTTTTGTTAAATAGATAAAGACAAAAACATAAAATAAATTCATCTTTAATATAATTTTAGAGTGAATTTTTGTCATTTCAAAATAGAAATAGAAATAACAAATATAAAAGACACAACTTGTTTTGTTTAATAGATAAAGACAAAAACATAAAATAAACTCGTTTTTAATATAATTTTAGGGTGAATTTCTTATTTCAAAATGTAAAAGAAATAGAAAGAACAAATATAGAAGAAACAAAACTTGTTTTTGTTAAATAGATAAAGACAAAAACATAAAATAAACCTGTTTTTAAGATAATTTTAGAGTGAATTTTTTTCATTTAAAATATAAAAGAAATAGAAAGAACAAATATAAAAGACACAAAATTTGTTTTGTTACATAGATTAAGACAAAAACATAAAATAAACCTGTTTTTAAGATAATTTTAGAGTGAATTTTTGTCATTTTAAAATGTAAAAAAAATAGAAAAAACAAATATAAAAGACACAAAACTTATTTTGTTAAATAGATAAAAACAAAAACATAAAATAAATCCATCTTTAATATAATTTTAGAATGAATTTCTGTCATTTAAAAAGTATATATGTTCTTTGTTCCAATTATCACGTAATAATAATCAAACTCCACAAAATCCTGGTTAAAATTTATGTGCTTAGAATTTCCAACAAACCCTGTTCAAGTTTTTTTCTCTTGGAGGGTAGCTCTGTTTTATGCTTTCTTGATTTTACTACAAAGTCGATGGACATAAAAAACACTGATCACAGATTGCCAAAAGTTATTCCAAAGTCGTCATAACGTGGAATCCAAATCAAATAGATCAATGAAGATACTCCTATACGGCCTCAAGAATAGAAATTTCTAGGAATTCCATACAAAAATTGTTCGATTTTCAACTCTTTTATTTGGTAGTTTGGGCAGGTAATCTGACGTGATGCCACCGTCCTATTTAATCAATCCAAGAAACAACTAGTGTCTTCTTCTTGACTTTCATGGCCTTCTTACAACTTCTCCGGCATAAGAAGTTGGAAGAAATCAGTTCATTGTTGGTCCTGGCGGTGCTATTTTTTTGTTTGGAGAGATTAATAATAATGTTAAACATGTCACAGAACAACATCAATTAATCGTAGTCGTGTTTGATTTATCCTCGACATACATTTATGGTGTTACATTCGACTACAAAAGATGGATCACACAAGCACACTAGAAGACATTCCCTTCGGACCACCACGACCAGCTAGTTCTTCCATGTATATATGGCTCAGAACTGGCCGTACCAGTCCTCATTAATTTGCCGAACATTGAAGCACTGCCTCATTAGCGGCATGATTTATACGAGTCTTCATTTGACTGTTAGGGTTGGTAGTAATTAATGAGATTAAAGGATAAGTGCATTTCGTTTTGCTTCCGCTGCAGGGTAAAGAAAGAAACAAAAATGAAGTGACGGTGTATCACGGGAGTTCACATATCTCTGGATCGATAAAATAGACAAATACAGGAAAAAAGAAAAGGATAAAAACGTGTAAGATATAGAAATATAAAATAAATTTATTTTTAAAATATTTTTGAATAAATCTCTTTTTTTGTTAAATAAAAATTACAAGAGGATATATCCTCTTTCTCTCTATTATATTTAAACTGAAAAATAGAGTTTAGAGTATAAAGATATGAATATTCGGTTTGAATTTCACGATTCTATTAGGAGAGATCGACGGGGCAATGGCGGAGACGGGAGCTTGCTGGGGCCAGCTCTTGTGAGGACATTTTTTTTCCGGCCCTCCTTAACAATATTTATAATTTTAGCCTAGAAAATAAAAAAAATTGAAAATTTACGTGACACGCGCATGCTAAAGTGCAAGATTAGTGCTGGACCTCGTGCACCATGCAATCAAGGATTTAATTTGTAAACACTTTTAATAATTGTGATTAATTATCTGATTACCTTTTCATTGATTGAGAAATTCTAGTAAATACTACTCAATCACATGTCACTTCAATCCCAGTCTCGACTCTAGAGCAACGTGGTAAGATGTAGACAACGAACCCAAATTCATACATGGAAGTGGATTGAGGATTTTATTTTTTTAAAAAAATACAATTGAAAAATAAGTACAATTTAATTCATAAATATTTTAGTTGGGTTATTTTTTACAAACTTTGATTTAATTAACTTTAATTTATATATTGTTAGAGAATAATATAAATCATATTTTGGAACCTCACATAATAGCTTAAGTTTTTGGGTTGAATTGATTCTTTAACATGGTATCAGAGTATTAATGATCAAGTGGTCACGAGTTCGAATCTCAGCACTTCTATTTTATTTAATAAAAATTAAGCACAAGGTAATGTGAGTTTGTGCAAGTTTTAAGTCCAAAAGGATTTCACTTGAGGGGATGTGTTAAAGAATAATATAAATCATACTTAAACTTTTGAGTTGAATTGGATGTTTGATATATATAATAAGTTTTTAAATTTTGTTTTTTTGGTTTCTGCAATCAAAACTAAGTGAACTGATTTTTTAAAATTTTTTAACCAAAATTATCTAAAAAATTCAGAATACCATTTGACTGGGTTATTTTGGTTGGTTTTGTAAATATTCTGGATCTTAACTGTTTTTCCTCCCTTTAGAAAAATCTTTTTTAATTTTATTTTAACTTTAAGAGTATTCTTAACTAATTTTATGGACTGAGATCCTTTCATTTTTATTTATACCATGTTTTTACCACATTCGTTAATTTAAATTATTAGAATTTAATACTTAATAAAAATAAAAACAACTTAATTATCTTTCATCTTTTTTTTCTCTCATCTAATATATATATATATAAACCATTAGATTTAAATTTAAAATGAGAATTAAAATATGTCCATTCATGCTTTTTTAAATTTCAAACTCCACTTTTATTTATTAAGTAGATGTTTGTTTTTCATAAAACACTTTTTTTTTAATAATAATAATAATCAATCCTTGCTGTTAACCTGCAAACTTAATTACATCATTAGTTAAAAATCTTCAATTATAAGATCTTAATTACAAAAATATAACATTTTACATAAAGTAAACAAACTCGCAATATATCATATAATTGTTATTGTTATTGTCATTATCATAATTATTGCAGCCTCTACGTACCATCACCATCCCCGTCCCAACAATTAACACCGCCAGTGCTTCGTAGAAACTCTCGTGAGGGGTAAATTTTGTTTCGAGGTTGAGATTACCAGAATGTGGGAAAAGAGTCGTGCAAGACTAGATAGATATTGATGACTTACTGAAAGCACTGAAGAAGCTGTATTTCGTGACACACGCATGCACTAAAGTCAAAGATTAATTTTTGGATGCCTGCATCATGCGAACAAGGATTAAATTTCTGTTTACCCCAATGTAGACAGCAATCCCAAATTGTTAGGTATGTTTGCCATTATTTAGAGCCGTCATTATTCTAATTTAATTTTTATTTTATCTTTTAGTGTATATTTTCTTTGATCGAGAGCTTGTTGAAGACGTGCCTTCGATCTAACAGAGTAATCGAAAGATCTCCCTTGGTACACTAGTTCTTGCATGATCTAAATATCCAATTTCTTTCTTTAAACAAACTTGCATCCGCGGTGGGGCAGGATTGGCTATGATTCCTGCCTGAAAACACACTCTAGCGGCTTCTCCGTCAAATGTGCCCTAATCTGGATCCTTATCCTTTTTTGGGGTCCTTTCCTCACATCGGTCGTGACTCTCTTAACTTAAAGATTGTGAGCTAGATTATTCTTTCTATTCTTCCCCTTTCCCGGTGGTCGAGTGAATACAAATAAAATTATAATGAATATTTAGATTTTATATTATTCAAGTTTATTTTTATATATTTTAATTTTAAAAAATTTTAAATTTTAATTATTTTATTTTTTTATTGTTCAATATAATTTTATATTAATTATTCTATACAATTTTTTTTTTAATTATCACGAACGGAGTCACCGACGGACTCAATCCGTTGGTATTTTCCAGAGAATTGAAAACATTTACTGCATATGCCACTATCACCGACAAAATTAGTCTGTCGGTGATTTACTGATGGGAATACCGACGGATATATTCCAGAGAGATGGAAAAAATTTATTGCATATGCCACTATCACCAACATAATTATTCCAACAGGTATTGTTTTTTGTGCGCATTTTTCGTATGTAAAAAATTAGCAACAGAAATGGAATTACCGACGAACGCATTCCGTCAGTGAATTAGTTGGTAAAATTTTCACCAATGAAATGGTAATCTCACGCTGACGGAAAAATGTAGTCGGTAAAACTGTTAAATTTTGTAGTATTACATCAATATTAATGTTCATGTAAATGTTTCCTTAAACGACATTAATGTTGATGGAAGTATCATGTGTCTATAGAGTGCGGTTTTACGTTATTCTATACACCATATTAATGTTGATGGGATCAACCCTTACAATCATCTTTAATGTTAATTAACATATAGACAACCCTTAGAGGACTTTTTACATAACCAGAATGTAGGGAAATGATGATTCTAGATTTTCATGTTGGATGTTTAGATCTGAAGTAATCCTATTTTCAAGGATGTTGAGTCTGATACCGTGTGAGACCCACAAGTGCTTGAGCTTGGCCCGTAACTGGTCCTAGAGGAGTTTGGTCTAACATCTTGCCAGATCCATAAACGGCTTGGACCTAGTGCATAGCTGAGCCCAAAAGAGTGAGGTTGAACATCTTATCAAACCCTCTTTCAATGGGTCTTTATTTTTGTTAGGCCCTCGTGCTAGGTTTTCTTTCTCTCGGTTTCTTTAGCCATGAGTTTTAAAATGATATTGTTTTTTGATGTGTTTCTCCATAATTAGTTAACATTTAATTTAATGGATGTGTGTGTGTGTATATATATAAAATTTAACTTTTTTTTGAAGTTTAGATATGTTTTGCAGTGTTAGGTAAATCGATATTTTTAAAAGAATTAAGCAAATTTATCATATTTATTTTTATTTGTCTATTTAATTTTTGTTCCAATCTACATCTATCTTGGTCATATTTATTTAATATTTTGATTTCTGTTTGTATTATATTAATAATGTGTTGGTATAAAAAAAAGGAACGATGTAGGGGGAAATAATATCAGCAATTGTGCAATATGATAAATAATTTTGATGACTTTCAAGAACTAAAAAATAAATAAATTACCACACCTTTTCATTTTGTATATTTTTTTAATGGCCGTTTAAATTGTTGTAGCTTTTATTTTTTTAAGTATTTTTTAAATTATTTTTTATTTTAAAAAAATCAAATTAATATTTTTTAAATATTTTAATATACCAATAAAAAATTAAAAAAAATATTTTTTAAATATATTTTTAATTAAAAAATATAATATACCGCATTACTAAACACAGTTAATTCAAACAACGTTCTTACTGAATAAACAGAGACTTTTCTTCTCATGTGACGTATATGCCAACTAAATCTATAATAGGATGTGGGTAATACGTGTCCATCCTTGTAAGGTCACTTCGCAATTTCAACTGAAAGTTAAATTAACTTTAATTAGAATGCTTTTACTTTACTAGATTGATAATACATTGATAATTAACTGATATTAATTATGAAAGTGTAGTTGTGGTTGGTTTTAAAATACTTTTTATAATAAAAAAAATAAAAATTATTGTATTTAAAAATAAAAAAACATAATTATGAGAAAGAATAAATTAAAAATAAAAATAAAAACTTGTCTAAATAACATGGATTAAAAACTTGTTTTTTTTAATAGAATTCAATTATCCAATTTAATAGATTATCATAGTTAAAAAAATCTTGACATTAAATAAATAAATAAAAGAAGAATAAAATCCAATTATATTAAGTATGTATGAAACAGTAAAAAAAACCTTTTCTTCTCATTAAATTCATATGAAAAACAAATTATTTTATTGAGAAAATATTTTTGGTGAAAATCATTTTAATTTGTGATGAAAATCTATTTTTAAGAATCTAATAGAATCACCCCTTTCCCTTTTGTGAAAATGGCATCCAGCTCAACCGTCGGAAATCTTAAGATATCTGACCAATCACATCTGATTTGACACATATCTGGTCCCCACCTTCTCATGTGGGCACCACATCATCTAGTACGGACTATTAGGTGCATACGTGGACGTCTCTGGAGCATGGAACCTCAATCTTCTTGGATGCACTCAATCTCAAAGGCATATACGACAGTCACAGTTCCACGTCACCATCAAGGCTAGCTGGACTTTGACACTTGTCACGATCTTGGTGATCCATTTCGAGAAACTTCCGTTACGATATTGCTTCCTTCTCAATATGATTTATTTTTAAGCCTTCTTATTGGTTAAACGTCAGCGTGGGGCTGTTCGTTCATGTGTATTTTTTTTTAACGAATAAATATTTGAAAGTTTTGTTGTCATAAACCCCTTTTTTTTCTCAGTGAAAACTCCTTGGTGGTGTTTGTTTAACGAATAACTTTGTTTTGTTAACGTGGTTATATAAAATAAATTTATTTTTATAATAATTTTAAAATGAATTTTTAATTTTTTATATTAAAAAATATCAATTTAATCCCTCTATCACCATTTCTTTTATTTAAGATAATTCTCACATATTTTCATATATATATATATATATATATATAAAGAGATCTTTGAGATATGGTGAAATTATTGCTCACCATGCCATTGTTCATACATAGTCTAACTAATTAAAGTAAATTTATCAAGGAAAGACAAGATTCAAAGACAAAAAGGGATGGTTGTTTTAAACTCGGAATAAAAAAATTAATTTGGTCTTCAAACTTTTTAACTTATAAACTTGTTATCCTTTCTATTTTTTAAAAAAATTATTTTTAGTCTCAAACTTCACTTTTATTTTATTTTTTGATCTCTGGTTTGAGAGATAAGAGAAAGTTGCTAGATTTTAATGGTAGACAAAGAAAATTTCGGTTGACTAGGCCAAGCGTTGGGCCTTCTTGTTGCTGAATATTTTCATTTTCCTTTTTTTCTTTGGTTTTTGCTTTACATCACAAAAAAAAAAATTGCTAGATTTTCTTGCTCTTAACTTTTGACATAATTTTAAAATATTATTATAAATCTTTATTTGGATTTTAATAAATTTCCCCCCAATTATTATATATCTGATCAAAAAATAATAATTATAATAATGATTCCAATTAAAAATATTGTGCTGGTTAAGATAAACAAGAGATATGCTAATAAAAAAAATATTTTTATGAAAAAAAATCAAAAAAATTGTATTTTCAAATTTAATAACAATGCCAAATAATTTATTGGATTAGATAATACGTAATTAATAAAACCCTCAACCCCATTATAATAACCCATCATGCGTATCCCTTCAGGTGAAACTTGATATATTAAAGAATGATCATCCATTACTTATATATATCAAACCTATATATAACATTGATGACAACGAGTATTAATTAATTATGTGAACTAAATAAATTAGTTAAGGTTGGTTTAACTCAAACTTATTAAATCTTTTAATAGCACTTTTAATTCATTATTAATTTTCCACAAAAAATCAAATTCCTCTATATTTACTGAAATTCAAAACTCAACAATAAAATTGAAAAATATATAAAACATACCAATTAAATAAGGTATTATTTATTTTATTACGAAACATCCAAGTCACAAAATCGAAATCAATTTCATCAAATTATGAATGAATATAATTTTTTAAAATCTCAAACAAACCCTAACATGTACAAATCATATATTCATTAAATATTTTTTTATGGGAAAAAACTATAAAATAAGTAATTACACAAACAAACTATATATACTATATCAAATGCCATAAAAATTAATATTTTAAAATTCAATTCTAACAAAAATTTAATGATTTTGCTTACTTGACACGGGAAGTCCTAATTAAAACTAATTAAACCGAAATAAAGATGTGATAGACTAGGTATTGGAGTGGTTAGATTTATGAAGATGAGAGGGGGTTCTGCTGTTATTTGCAGAGAAAATGGAGGAGGGGTTCTGCTGTAAATTTATCGATATACAAAAGTTTTCACCGATTTATACTGAGGGACGCAACGAAGAACTATTCCATCAGTAAATTTTACTATACTTTATCAACAGAATCTTTTCCATAAATATTTTCATTTATATTTGCCAATTTTTCCAACTTCGATGGGATATTCATGGGTGGATTCCAAGACATTTATATGGAAATCTATGAATTTGTTTTGCGTTCTCACATGGCTACTTTAGAGGTAGCGAACAACCAAGTACTGGCCTCAATAGGCGTGGACCAATTGAGCTAGGGCACGATATATAGGAATGGTCGTGTCAAAATATAAGCACCAGGACATGGTACCTCCGATGAAATCGGTAACTGATAGGCTTGTACGTACCGAAACAACTCCACTAGGAGACAGGTTTCATTGTCACAGCCATGAAACCAGGGTTCAATACGAGCCCCCCTCCCCCGGTTAAAGAATCATGAGATTATGTCCGTGCCTGCAAGTTTTTTCTTACCAGATTCTCTCCCTTTTGTTCTGCGTTTCTCTGTCTTCTGAATTAATTCACGGGCTTAATTAAAACTTCAAATTAAGTTTATAACCAACAAAAATAGCAAGACACATTGCACCCATAGCACCCACCCACCCAGAGAGAGAGAGAGAGAGAGAGAGAGAGAGAGAGAGAGAGAGAGAGAGACTCTAGCTCACCACACCTATGTCAAGGCTAAATTAAGTTCAAGGATTCTATACGAATGGAGTCACAGCACGTAAAGTTGCCACCAGCAAAGGACTATAATGCCACAATCCGAACTTAAGTTCTTTGACGAGGTGGTGGTTTACCGCTGGGCCAACCCTTTGTTGAAAGAGAAAAAATTACTTGGCTTTTGGTGTGAACAAAAATAAGATCGTATATATATGCTCTATATACATGCGTTTTGAATGAGTAATCATGATCAATGGAATAAATTAGAGTAAAATGCATTAATTATTTTACAGAAATTAGATTTAATTAAATCTGTAACTTTTGATGCGCTCGTGCCATGATATTTAACATGATCACCACCTTTTTTTTTTCTTTTTTGATTAATGCTTAAAAAATACCTGAGATGAAAAAACACTTTCGATGCATGACGAATTGCACTCGTGGCCATATATACAGCTAATATTTTCTTTCTGTAATGCATCTGCAAAATGATCAAAACTTGCTATTCTCTTGACTACATTATTGAGATTCTGTCTAGCTAGGGGTGTCCGGCAAATCCCAGTTGCAAGCACGATGAAATCTAATATTGTGAGGAATCTCATGCTCGATGCATGCATCTATATGTTGGTCTATGCCCACATAATTTCTGCACTCATGTCTTCTTCACACGCAACACTAGACTAGAAAACTTTCTATCAGATCGTTAACAATGCTAAGATTGGCTTGCTCTTTTCTGGCCATTGCACTCTGCCTTCAACGTGAACAATCATGCATGGGAGGAATGTAATATGCACGGCGAACTCAGGCCACTCTCTACGTGTCAATTTTTGCATGTCAGTGTGTCACTTTTCCTACGTACAGTGTTACCACACGTGCTTGATATTGATTCCATTTTCTAGTTCTATCCCTGACAAGCGTATCTCTCCCTAGATATTGGGTACTTCAACTATAGGACGGTAGGCAGGTGTCGTCCTCATACATGCCCTGATATTGCACGAGAATCGACCATGTAAAAATGCATTTGCATTTGCATTTGCCTATGACATTACATGAGTGCCTTATTTTTCTTATTAAAAGTTATATAAAACCTTTTTTTTTAAATATATATATATATATATATATATATATATATATATATAGAGACACACATTTGCAAGTTGGTGAACAATTTACATGGTTAAAGGTAATTCTATAGGGATATAAATGTAAAAAAAAAATAGTATACGGACTATTTTTTTTCTCCAAAAGATACAATGATAAAAAGAACTTCTCATTTTAAAAATAATTCAAGGACCAAAAAATTACAAATGAGAGCTTATTTATAAGAAAAATAAATATAAGGAAGAAAAAATTAATTATTATAAAATTTCACTATTGAAAAAAAAAACATAATCAATCATTTCATTGTATGATATTAATTAAGTACCCGAACCACGTACACTTAAATGGATTATGATCATGGACAAATAACTCTGCACCTACTCACTCCTCCTCGAACTATCTTACAGGGCATTGCCTCGTGCTGTTGTGTTATGATCATCGACAAATAACTCTGCACCTACTCACTCCATCTGCAGATGTAGGTGCCAATACTTTCTACAAGAAAAATAATTTTATGTGTCAAATCATAGCGAAGTGTCGTCTTTATTCAATTCTCAGATTCATGATTGAATTTACAAATTCTGTTGAAGTTATATATATATATATATATATGTCGTAATTAGGACAATGTTTTGCATTTTCTAGTGATCCCACTGTTAACGGGCTAACACAGTCTTCATTATATAATTTGTACTTGGTCGGTCCCAAACTCTCAAGACCACTTAACAACACTTAATTTGCTGCCCTCTTCATTACATTCTATGTAATTTCACTTTATGGTTTTTATTTATATGAGTTCAAGTAAATATAACTTCAGCTAAATTTAACTTATTTTTTTTATAATTCATGAATTATGCAAACAAAAACATTTTACATATTTTCCAGTTACCAAAAAAAAATTAAAAAAATTAAGCAATGACTTGGAGTCATTTTAGCTGTTAACTTCCCCCCTTCCTTGTTTATTCCTCTCTAGCACTTCAATTTTGTTCTTTTTCTACGCTAATTATTTGTTAAAAAACTATCTTAACTTAAAAATTTAAACGGTTAGGTAAGATCTTAAAATATAATTTATATTATTTTTTAACATAGTTCCTTAAATGAAAGTTATTTGGATTTGAAACTTGCATAAATTCATATTATCTTGTGCTATTAATTAGAAGAAAAAATAAGAATGATGAGATTCAAACTCGTGACTGTCTGGTTATCAAGATTTTAATACTGTATCAAAAAACTATCTTAATCCAAAAGTTTAATCATAAATAGTGTAAGCATATGTAAATTTCGAGCTCAAATGACTTAAAAGGATAGAGAATAATATAAATCGTATTTTAAAAACTTTTTCAATAATTTAAATTTTTAGATTGAATTGATTTTTTGATACTATCAAGAGGTGTAAAAAAATAAAATAAAGATAACCAAGGAACATATCACTAGCAAAAAGAAAGAAAAGAAAAAATAGTGATATATAATCAAAATCAAAATAACTGGTTATTTGATACTATCAAGAAGTGTACAAAAAATAGAGATAACCAAGGATCTTAATTATATGGATAACTAGCAAAAAGAAAGAAAAGAAAAAAATAGTGATATCTAATCAAAGTCAAAATATTTTGAAGCGAAACATCCTCTCGGCTGCCTCCATCGAACATTTCTTATGGTCTTTTGTTCTTGCTTGTAAGAAGTTCATCAAGTCTCGGTCGTCATTAATTTGAATAGAGCAGAGCGTCCGGTGGATTTGATATTTCCAAGTAAAGGGGTTGGGAGGGTTAATCGAAATGGTTCACTTAAAGCTTCCACTGGCTATGTAGCAGCTGGTGACATCATATTTGTGATTCTATAGGGTGCGGTTAGGTGGTTTATCCTTCGATATTGGTTATATTTTGTTTTATGTGCTTAATTGTGGGGCACTTGTGTAGGTTTGGATTTAGCTTGGATAGAGGGGTACCGGAATGTGGTGATGGAAGCTGGCAGTATCTTTGTTTCTAGATGAGTCTCCTTCTCCAAAATCATGAAAAAAATAAAATAAAATTAGGATTTCTTAAATTTTAATATATATATATATTAAAATTCAATAATTCTTGAAATTGTTATGAAAATAACTTACAAACAGTTTAAACAAGTGCTAAACCAACCTAGCTAGCTTGTTAAAACTAAACTAAATTAAAATTTTAAAACTTGATTAAAAAGAGAAAATATATAAAAAAAATCCCAAACAACAACTTTTAAACTAAATCTTAATATGAAAATGATCTCAAGATCAATTAAAATTTTAAAACTTGATTAAAAAGAGAAAATATATATAAAAAATCCCAAACAACAACTTTTAAACTAAATCTTAATATGAAAATGATCTCAAGATCATAGCGAGCTACAAAATTAATTCCAGCTTTTATCTCACCAATGAATTAAAAACTATGTTAGTTTTTGTTTAAAAAACAAAAAAGGTTGTTTAACACACACTATCATTTTATTTTATTTTTAAAATTGAACTTGTCAATGTGTTCATCTGGCATCAGATCTTATGCGCATCTTGGATGATATCAGAGGGATCTCTATCCCTTCTTTTGATAAATAAATAAAAATTAATGAGAAAACACTAGAAAAAATGACATAAGGGAATCGCATGAAACCCAAAACCTAGCTAAAACCTAAACTGTAGATGATTTGGACGCCCTATTGATAGTTGATACACGGTATCTTTGAAAGGTCAACAAACTCACTTCCTTTCCATATATCTTTGAATGTTTCCTGATTTAGATTTATTTGCAGTTATTTGCTTCTAGCTGGATTCGATTTGTCTGCTGAAGAGGCACACGCTTTCCTTTCTTGATGGTTAAGTGGACACTTCATGTTAGAAAGGAACAAAGCATGCGAAATCAGCACCTTGCCCTGATCTTTAACAATCTGTATAGGAATATTGTTGCATGTGAGAGGGAGCGTTGGCTCCTATCTTCTACCCTATGTCAGGGTCTGCACGGGCGCTTGGGCAGGTATATTTTCACCTCTGTTAATCGGTGGTCCGACCAATGTATGGCTACATACCCTAATTAACATCTTTGTCGATTCCTAAGTTTAAAAAGACTTGCATAGAATAAAGTAAAGAATCGAAAGAAAGAAGATCCACTGTATTCTTTTTGACCTTATCGTACAAAATTAATTCTAGGAATTACCCTTTCCGAGTTCCTATAGGGTATCTTTGTATCTAGCATATGCAAGTCGGCAACACTATCTCCAGCCCACTTTTTTTTTGGTTTTATCTGAGGTATCTTGAGACCACTTTAACAGAACATGTACACAAGCATCGATCCTGCGTAGGTTAAACGTTGTTGGACTATCTAGTGTATTCTAAATGAAACTCTAATCCTAACGAATATGTAGGAAAAAGAAAAGATAGCAGGAGGAAGAAGCAATGCAAACATGTTCCTGTATTGTCGCGTGTTTTCTTATGAGAGTCATTTCTTGTCTTTATTGTTTTTTCATTTTTTTTTTCTTATGTTGTCTATAATGGTGAAGAATTATTAACTTTTAGTAGTTATTGTAGGGTTGAATTCCTTGTTATTCTCTCTTAAATATAGATTGAGTTTATGATCCAAATCCATTTTTTCTTTCAGAATATCATGGCATGTTGAAATCTCGCATTGAAACGATAATATTATTGTATTCAAGATTTGTTTTTGCCAAGGGAAAACACATCTCGGCCAACTCCTCATAAACTACATGATAGAAAGGAGTGAAAAGGATGGGAAAAAGTCGAGCTATTGGCTTCTTTAATTTTTGTAACATACGGCAGATAATGACTCGATTTGACTGGTGGGAGAAAAAGGGAGATATTCTATAGCTGTTCATCATTCTCATGGTATAAAAAAAAAATTGTGGTCGAGGAGAACCTTTGATTAATATCGGCATCTAATCATCGGCGTTCACCCAATGAGACGGTCGATATAGAGGGCCTACCATGAACTTCCAGGATGCCACATCACAATTTCCAGCTGGGGTATCCCCGAAAGTGAATGAATTATTGGCTAGTGTGGAATGTGGATATCACAAGGTAAATGGGAATCTAACAACATTTTATCATCATATTGGGATGGTCAAGATCATGACAGCTCCTACCGGTTCCACTAACACCACCTCCATCAATTACTTGGTTCATGCATGGTCAATGTGGGCTCATCATCACCAAATCATTATTCTTTTCGGTGTATTAATCAGATTGCCCGGCCTCAGAATATTGCAATGGCATTCAGTCTCTTTGATTTGCTCCTGCTTTAAGTATTGAAACAAGCCATGGGTTCGAGATGTTAGCTAAAGCTCGACACCATTATAGATGATGGGGCAAGAGTAAGGTTGTTTGGTTGCAGGCCCGTGATTGATGACAGTGGTGATGACAACACCTGATGAGAACGTGTTCTCCGAGTACGGAACCCCGCAAAACATTTGGCCATCATGCACCTCCTTTTCCACGATATTTCACTCCCGATCCTGACATGTCTCTATAGTGAAATGATATTTATATTATGGCCTGTCATCCATTACATTACTTCAAAGTCTCTCTCGCAGCCGTTCTTTCACTTCTAGTCCAATCCCTTTTCACAAAGGAAGGGATCGCTACCTTACAAGCAAAAGGAATTAAACTGCTCAATATATATTCTAGTGTGATTTCGATGTTTGTTTCTTCACTCTGCTCATTCATCAAAATCAATCTCCCTTGTTCACATCCTGCACGCCGGCGGAATCTGCAAGATTATAAATCCTTAACTGATCAGGCGTGAGAGAGATTGTCTAACAGCATGTCTCCATTTATACATGCTACTTACTTTTATCCCCTCTCTGTTCGTTCCTTGGGTCAAAGCCCAGAAGAACTTCCCCTAAAACCTTTGGGCCTAAGGGTGAGCAGTAACTACCTTTCGTAAAAGAAAAGAAAAAAAAGAAGGGCGGCCGTGCTCAAGGAAGCAATTTAGCTGTTAAAGAGTTATATTTTGATCATAAGATTTGAAGTTTCTGATCTCATATTAATCTTATCTGGATTAAAGATTCCCTAATACATCTAAAACATTTGAAAAACATCATGTCGCTTCATTCATGAACAATGAAGCACCTCAGCTTTTCTTCTTCTTTTAATGAGATCATTCTACAACCTAATTGGATGAAATTAGACTCATTTCTTCCTTTTCTTTTCAATTCAGCTCCCATTTCTTTTAATTTCTATTTCAACTTTTTTTTTCATCCTCATATTTTTTTAATAATTATCTAAGTTTAAGTTTAAAAATTATCTAGGTTGTTTTTAAATCGACAAAATCAATTGATCAGTCATAAAAATTCTTATATAATTTAATTTTAAATTAAAATTAGACAAGAAATTAGATTATAATATTTTATTTCTATCAATTTCACCATCAATTTTTTTTTTTTACTAAGACAATTGGATCCAACTAGATCCCATTAAAAAATTTCCAATAAATAGTCAAGTAAAAAATATTTAAGGTCACCTATTAAAAAAACCGGGTTTAATAACTCCAACAAAGCCTCTACAACACAAATAATTTTTGTCAAGTAAAAAAAAAAAAAATGTGGATCCGATCAGCAGCCGCATATGGACTTTAAAACTAGCAAAGGGCAAGGAAAAATAAAATGTCCTCCCTCGTACACAGCATTGGGACTTGGGAATATATATAAAGGCCGTGAAGTCCAAGCCCAATAGGGAAGCAAGATTGGGCTATAATTTTTCATCAAATCTTTATATATACAGACACAGACACAGACGCGAGTAGTATTCTCGAACCAGCTGCATCAACATTCCACCACTTCCTGAATTATCTTGAAACAAACTATCTTGGAAAAAAAAAAAAAAACAGATACAATAAAAATAGAGAGAAAATATCTCTCATAATTCCTGCTTGACAAAAAATCACTAAAAAACTATTATAAAAATAAATTTATATTATCTCTTTAATCAAATATATTCTTAACATTTAAATCTTTATTTTCAATATTAAAATACTAACCAAACTAACCTAACCTTTTTCCCCGCTGCAAAATGGACAGAATCAGCGTTCTCAGGCACCCAAAAGCAAAAACTCAACCCACTGACTTCAATAACTATCATCATAGCTCAGATACAATCCTTAATTGAAGTGCAAAATTAGCTAACTGGTGTCAACATATCAAATAACTGACATGCAACATATACAACTACCACAAAACATTTAAAAACTTATAAGCAGATAAAGATGATTAGTAGCCACAGCAAGAGAGTATTCCTCCACCTCCCCTGTCTTCGTAGCATCAGCATCAAATGAATGCCAGTTGTTGTTTGCTGTAACCAGGTTTAGCACTGCCTCACTGTATCTCCCTCCCCCCTCAATTCAAAACGGAAAAAAATATGCTTATCCAGTCACTTCAAGGGTTAGAAAGTTAGTCACACAAGCCAGCGACTTGCTAATCAGTAGTGCAAGTCATCTATTTTGCTGCAGAAATACACTCCTCAGTAACCTCTTCTGCCACAGGAGGCTTGCCGTGGGGAACAACCTGTAATAGCAGTTAACGGGAGGGCTAAACTGAGACTACAATCCTGCAATTATGTTGTGAGCTAGAGTTCAAATGAAAGGGTGACTCAAATTTAAAGATTACCTGGTCACTACCTGAAGCATCAGTTTTCAGAGTTTTCATCTTTTTTGAACTCAATGAACTGCTTGCCTTTTCACCTTTGATATCTTCATCAACAAAGTTCTGATCTGACATCTCTACAATAATGATGAAGACGCCACTCAGTTTAATAGCAAAAAAAATATGTTGTTTGAAGCATGTACTTGAAATTGTATTTTTTTATTTCCTGACGTTGAAACATTTATTAGGACGCCTAAGCATGGATAGCCATGAGGACCAACGACCATGTTTGCACCACTGAACAAAACCCTTCAATTTTTCCATAGTGAACATGAATGAACTAAAACAATGTTTTCCACACTTCAGTTCCTTGTTTTTCTTATAATTCACCAATTCAAAGCGCAATCGAAACTACTTTCTCGACTTTCTAGCCCCTAAACTCTCATATTTCACCCATATAAAGTTCCTTGTTCAAATTCTTTGTAACATCTGCAGTGGTATTTTCAGAAACGCCAACATACTGGGAAAAGTTTTGTTCTGCCAGTCTCTTTATCTTTACATATGTGTATCCTTCAACTCTACAGATAGAGCACTGCATTATCCTGGGCTTACGTTACATATTTCACTGTACATCCCAGAGTGACATGGGAGAAGGAGAGTGATGATACTGCCAATTTAAATTTAAATATACAACAAAAAAGATTAAGGAATCAACTAACAGAATTCATAGAAAATGTGTATGAGTTCTCACAGTTTCTTCTCTAATCCTTTATGTTGCAACAATTGTAGATATGGAAAAAAGAAGGAAAAACAGCAAATATAATTAAGAGCACCTGTGTTGCTGTCAACCAAATCATGATGATATGAAAAAGAGTTGCTTAAATGATAATGTTTTGAACTAATTGCTGGACAGCAGAGCGTTGCCTTCTTCCCATTTGATATGGTTGCTCGACTTTGGTTAGCGCATTCTTGAAGAGTAGGAGATGCTACATCTTCTGGTTTTCTTGCAGATGTAAAGTGCTGAATCCACGGACTTGTTAAAAAGCCACGGGACTCCTTTGCTGAGCTTATTTGTGATTCAGGCCTTCGAAAATTGATTTTCTGCCAGTTCCCTCGTCGATGAACCTTAAACTGGAATAAATTTGAAATGAGAGAACAAAACAGCGGAAGAAACACATACGCAATCGCAAGGACACAAAAACAAGAGCAAAAAAGGAAGAACACCAAAGCTTACAGAAGAAATTAGTGTCCAACCTCACCAGAAGGAGTACAGGTGCGACAATTGACTTCCCTAGACAAATTTGGAACTGACCCTTCCTTCAGGGACCGCCAACCAAGAAGATCCATCGAATTGTGTAACTGATTAACAAACGACGCCTCCATGGATTTCAGATAAAGATTATGCTTCTCATCCGTCCATTCTGAAGCCATAGATGCTATCACCGGTGAATCCTGACATGTATAGTTAACATTACGATCAGAATTCTTGAAAAATTATTCATATATACCCATCTTGTTAAAAAAAATAAAAATTCTTGAGGTAAGCAAAATCCTCACAAGTCGGCAACACATTATTCCTTCTTAGATTCAACAACAGAACAAGCAACGATAAATTTAATGAAAATCAACAGATCAAGAAACCTACTTTCTTAATTAGCACAATTTCATTAAAAAACAATCCAAAAAAGATTTTATTTTTTTTATTTTTAGGATATCCATGATCATAAAAATCAAAGACACCAGACGCAGATATCAGAAAATCACAAATTATAATGGAAAACTATTAAATAACAAAGCAATTATGCTTTAGTGCTTTAGATGTTTGAAAAAAAAAATATCTTGCTTTTACAGTTTACAAGCTAAGAAAAAATAAAAAAATCATACACCCTTCAAAAGGTAAATCAAAACGGCATCCAACCGTGATTAAAATCAATAAAAACAAAATCTGCAACAACATATCCAAGAAGGCTCAGACTCAGGGTCTCAGAAGAGAGTACCTGTTGAGCCAACTCGCCTGACTCGTAACCAGTTAATTCAGACGTTTCGGAACTCGTTCGGCTCTCGCTTCCTCTATAACCATCCATGAACACCACAAAATAATATCTTGACGATATTAAAGGATTGAATCTTCAGATTCAGAGAACCTAAAAAAAATCAGAGAGAGAGAAAAAAATAAAAAAATCAAAAGGAAAATGTGAAGAAGGAGAAGTGGGAGTTGGGACAAAAGAACGTTACAGTTGTCAACACTTTTACACGTGTCATGGGACCATCACTTGCCATGTCAGTAACGCAGACCATTTAGCGCTCAGGCAGAGGCAGATATTTTTTTGTTCGTTAGAGAATCGAAAATATCTTCCTCTCCTGTCTTTCTATTTGTCTTAGCCTTTAAGATGCCGTTTCGGAATGAAAATAATAATAATAATAATAATAATAATTAAAAATTCGAGTTAACTTGATTTATTACCTTTATTAAAATCTAGTTCTCAGCTCATCAATTTTTTTTATCAAAATTGTATTATTTTGATTTTATTTTAAAAAAGTTTTTAGGTTAATTTTCCTACCTATTATTGAATATATATATATTATCAAAACTACATTATTTTGATTTTATTTAAGAATTGTTTTAGGTTAATTCTCCTATTCTATAAACCGACTTAATTTCAAATCGGGTTTTACAACTACCTAAACCGCTATTTTAGTTTTTTTTTTTTTTTTTTTTAACTCCCGCTCCCAGCGCTCTATTTTAGCATTAGAAGATTGTCCGGCTTTTCTTCCAGGAATTTTTGCAGGTTGAATCCACACGTTGGTGTTTTTATATATGCTCGTTTTTCTATTTACCTGCATGAGATATCGGGTTCTTACTGTTTTTTGCCGCGCATAGTTTTATGGGAATTTGACTAAAATTGAAGCTTGGAATAAAAATTTTTTTAACGTGCCAAGATTTCCAACTTAATTTATAACTACGAATTCTAACAGTTAAAAACATAAGTGTATTTTCTATTTATTGCAGATATTAAAAATCTAATCAAGCTTAATTCATCATCTATAGAACTATATTTTTATTTAAGCTAAATAAAAACTCAATCGTACAAATATCTTATAAAAAAATATTATTATTTTAATAAAAAATAATTAAACCCGATTGTTGATTCAGGTATTAATGAAAACCATGAGCTAGATATCTTCTCATTTTTTTTGGTCGCTTGTATCACGTGTCTGCATTGCTTGGACGGACAGATATAATTTTTCTCCCGGGTCAAATTAAAGAAATCCAAACTAGCTAGCCTCACGTCTCGGATGTTTTTTTTTCCCTGAACCTTTTAAAGGAAATGTGTTTTTAAGAATAATTAACGAAATCGGAGGTAATTAATTTTTCACCTTTTTCTTTCACACATGACAATATCAGTGATCGGCCTGCTACGGCGGCGTCTTTGGGTCAAGAATGGGCAGGAGTAGCAGAGCATGAAAATTGAATTAAAAATCGGGAGGCTAATATTATTGATTGGAATTATCCAGTGATAAAAGAGGAGATAATCTTGGAAATATCTCAGCAACACAGTGTATGCAATTTTCTAGAAGAGCTATTAATCTTTGAGAATGAAAATGCTGATTCGAAGCGTGAGGAATAGGCCCTACGTACAGTCGAAGTTAGGCCATGGTATCTAGGCATGAATGTATTGTGGGCCAAAGACACCAGGCTCCTTGACCAATTTCAACCACAAAAGGGAATAAAATCAAGGGAAATCATATGGTGCAGGCAGTTCCATCATCCATGGAATATTGGTCCTTCATGAATGAAAGGACGCCCCGAAGCATCATATCAACCACCACACACATGCCTAAGTAATGATGAGTGTTTCAACATTTAAATAACCATTTTAATTTAGTAATTTAAATAATTTGATAAAATTTTAAAATATAATTTATATTATTTTTTAATATGTCCTATTAAATAAAAAAAATTTAAATTTAAAACTTACATGGATTCATATCGTATTAAAAAATAAAAAAAAATAAAATTTGAATTTGTGACTGCTTGGTCATTAAAACTCTAATATCATATTAAAAAATCATTTCAATTTAATAACTTAAACTATTAAAAATAATTTTAATTTATATTATTTTTTAATATAATCTTTTCATCTGAACCGTCAAAGAGCTATATGATTTATTTCATGTTGATTAAACGTGGAAATGGTTCCATCTGCGAAGTTTTTTTTTTTTTTTAATAAAAAAAAAAGATAGGTTTAGAGTAAAACCTTATCTTAGCCGAGTTCTAGCCAATGATTCATTGAATTAACCAGGTCGGGTTTTATAGCTCAGCTAAAAGGTTGCCTTTCTACTTGGCCCTGACACGTGTAATAGAAAAATATGCACTCAAACAGCTGTTTTAGAATTGGATTGAACTATTTACTTGCTCTAAAGTACCAAAACACATTCGTGTAAGCAAAAATCATTGTAGCCGCAGAACACATCAACCCCTTAAGCTGATGGTGTCCTTGTTCCTGTCTTCATACAACTACTCTGCCAATTCAGCCTCTTATAATTCTTCCATTTGTAGATTATTCTCATTGTAAAACTAGGAATACCGACATCACTTGCAGCAAAGTGTGATAGTTGGATCTCACGTTTCCGGCTTCTGCTCACCTTCTGATATTACAGTCTCTTCAAGTTCAATCTGACCTGGATTAGCCAAAAGAGAGAGACAACATTAAATTAAGCCAGTTTACCAGCACTTGTAAATAAAGAACTACCTTAACACTTAATTTTTCTCTCCCTCTGGACAGTCCATCAAGAACAATAGACTCAATCTCGGTCAATTGTTTTAACATAATTTGACGTTAAGATGCATTGTTGATGCCAGGCTAGGCAGTTGTCATGAGGAAATAAAAACAGCTGAATCCATTATAGATAGCAGCACCTCCAATATAGTACTGCACCGCTACCTTGGGGGTGCAATAACTCTACACTACTACCATATTGAACTTTAATTAAAGGAAAAGGAATCATACCTAACAAGGAAATTAGAGATGCAGCTTTCGAGGATTCATTCAATTTCATGTCTGTACCTGAAATCAGCATCCATAGTCAATGACACTAGCCCTGCTACTCATGCAATGTATGACCAATTCTGTAAACCACACACACCCCTCTTATCTGGTGTTCCCAGGGCAGTAACTCTAAGGGAGGAGTGAAACCAGAGTGAAAAGCTGGTGTATTTATATATTGCTAATTTGCGGTTTGAGCGTAGTCAAATAAAATGAGCACCATTAAGAAAAACAACGCATATGCTCAAGTGAACCACTGTGAATCTGCATAAATATAATAATGTGAATAGAGAAAAGCTTTCTACTTTTCATTCGCACTTATAGCTTAAAATCCTGACTAGACAAAGTCACATAAGAAACTCATCATGTATATTTAATTATTGACTCCCAAGTGTACTGCAGAATGACCACTGCCTTCCTTTTTTCCTTCTACAGTTTTTGTAAGGTAATGCAGATTAAGTTCCAAGTGTTCAAAATTCAGCTGGGCCAGAGTCCCTTTACATCGAGTGAAAATTTTGGATAATGCGCTAAAATGGATGAACAAAAGAAGAACGAAAGAAAAACAAAGATATCAAAGAAAAGCCGCCAAACTCCAAAGCAGCTTACCTGAACTTTCCAGTGATTTAAGGACGTCTGATTTCTTATAAGTAAATCCAATAAAATTGGTATCTTTTGATGTCAACATCTGCACCATGGAACAAGAAAAACACACTGATAAATTAGCATCACAGCTAACATAAACCATGGGGAAAAAATTGGATACAGACTAACATATTTATAAGAAGCAAATGATACACATATATGGCAAAATTATAGAACTATTTAATGTACATAATCTATAAGTGTAATTATATAGTTGAGCTGCCTAGACAACCCATGGGAATAATGAAACAATTGCTGCTCGTACAATTTAACAGTACTATATCCACATTATCATGGTTGAAAAAAACCCTGTTGGCCATTTCGTTTACACTAGTGGATATAACTTGGCTTGTAAGGACTTTTCTGCATAAATAAAAAGTTAAACTTCAAATAATGTTGTTACCTTCCTCCAAGGTCCCACACTTGGTATTGTTGATGGTGGGCCTTCCAACTGCAAAAAAGAAAAGGCTTAGCAAAAATTCTTCATTCAGAGGAACACATAACCACATGTACATAAGAACGCAATATATATTGAAAAGCAAACATAATGTAACAGACACAAGATAAATGGTCAGGGGGTATGGAGAATGGTTATAGGATCAAGCTTACGCCACCAGCCAAAACTGGAGGAGAAGAACAAAGTTAAGACCAAAGAAAACATGTTAGAACCTGGGAATGAAAGGTGGCTGTTTTAACCTGAAAAAATGGCATGGCTTTGAATGCAGAAACTGTTGATAAGGGATCTCTCTTTGTGGAGCTTATAGTTGGAAAAGTTCTTAGGTAAGTTGAACGAGTTTCAAAATTGCAAGGACATCTACATCTTATCAGTGGTACAATTTTATCCCAAATGAGATCACAAATTATATGCTGGAATCTTTTTCAATGTACTCACATCAGGAAACTTCTCAAAGTTCTGAGTATCCAAATCTCCAATGACTGTAGGCTTATATGCAGCTTCCAATTCATACAGCAAATCCCACTGAGTGCATCTGAACCATGGATGCGCCTGAAACAATGAAGAATTTAGAACAGAATACTGAACGTCTCAAACCCCTCTGTTGCAGTAAAAAGTTATTGATGCAGTATCACAAAGCTCCGAAAGCAACCAGCAATAGCACACAGAAATTTACAAAATTGAGAGCAAAAATGAGATATGCATGCTTTACAACTAGACAACTTCAAGGTGGCAGATTCACCTCCTCAATTACGTATTAGTGCTTACACTATCCTGGAAGTTGAAAGAGTTTAACTAGAGAAGATATTTCTGCAACTTTGTCTGATGTGTATGATAAATGTTGTAATTATTGGGGGGAAAATTACCTTCAATTCTTCAACCCCTCTGGTCCCCAGCCTTGTCTCAACATCACAGAGCAAGTGGCAAATAAGATCTTCGGCCTCGCTCGATATCTTTGGATCCTCGGGGAATTTGAGACATGTTTTCCAATTGATTATCTGATAAGAACGGATACATCAACGATTTAGCAAAAATGAAGAATTCTAACAAAATAATGGAGAACCACAACTTAGTGCAACCTTGCGGCATGTGATCCTTGGATCATCAGAGCAGAAGGGAGGATAGCCTATAAGCATCTCATACATGATTGCACCAAGGGACCACCAATCGCACTCCATTCCATATCCCTTCTTCAACAGCACTTCAGGTGCCATATAATCAAGAGTTCCAACAGTTGAATAAGCCTGAAAATAAATGTAAACTAATAATTGGCCACATGCAAAAATTATTGCCTCAGAAGAAAACAGATTGTAGAAGCTTGAACTGCATGCTATATTCATATAAAGTCAAAACCTGACATGCTGCCAAATTGCATCTTACACAAATTACGCAGCTCCAGCAATTAAAAAAATCAAAATATGCTAATGGATATAGATCATACCAATGCACGGCGATTACGTTTCCATTGTTGCAATTTCTCTTTTGGCATCAACCAAGGGGGTCTGTCACTGGCAGAATGCCCTCCAGATTCATTCGCCACTTCCTGGGTAGAAATATCTTCATTTTCTAGTAAATTTGAATACTTATCTAAGGGTTTGCACAAGCCAAAATCGGAAAGCTTTAAATGGCCATTTTTGTCCAGTATCAGGTTATCTGGTTTTATGTCCCTGCATGAAGAACGTTCTCTGAGTAAAGAAAAGGGAAAGCTGAGCAATACGTTGAATCTCTGAGAAAATTCTATTGATAGTCTGCTATCAATCTAAAAATCTTCAAAAGTGGTCCTGACCTAACACGAACAATTCATGACAAACTTATTTCCTGCTGCGACTCCTCAACCAGTGTTATGGCTTCAAATGAAACTTATGATAGGCATCAAATCTACGAGTATATGCCATGCCCTTTACAAGACTGAACCATTTGACTCCCCAAAAGATAAATAAAGACCTTAGTTAGACCCATAAAAAACTAATAAGTAGAAGACTAAGCTCAAATGTGCCAATTTGACGGGTCACGGAAATTGGGCAAAAAATATTAGCATTCCAATCTGGACACATACAAGGATCCACTCATTAAATATCCTAAAACTCACTCAATGCCATTAATAACAAAAAGCACACCAATCCAACAGGTAAGTAAATTATGTAAGCTCTTTAATTACAATATCGACATACCTGTGAACATAGTTGTGTTGGTGAATTGAGTGTATGGCTAGAATGCTCTCTGCTATGTAAAAACGTGCAACATCTTCAGAAAGAATGTCTTCTCTCATCAACAATGTCATTATGTCTCCACCAGGTAAATACTCCATAATCAGATACAAGAAATCAGAATCTTGAAAAGAATAGAAAAGTTTTACTATGCATCGACTATCAACCTCCGCAAGTAAGTTCCTCTCAGATCGGACATGCTCAACCTTAAACACGGGGAAAGGAAAAAAAGAAGAAGAGGAAAAGATCAAATACAAGTCAGACAGTGAGTATAGTTGACCTCCGAATTCAGACATGTTAAACATGTTTTATACCTATAACATTATTAGAATGGATTGAGGTCTTATTAAAGCTGAAATGGGCATTTGTCAGCAGCAAAAACGAACATTATCTTGATCATCAACATTATCTTAATTACTGTGGTCTCACCTGCCCACGGCTAAGCATCTCTGATTTCTTCAGTTTCTTCATAGCAAAAATCTCCCCGGTATCCTTGGCTCGGCATAGCCTAACCTGGGTTTTTGAACATATCAATATAAAATCTTCATACTGTTTGCAATTGCAAATTAAATTACTTTTCATCCAGCACACGAAGTAAAATCTCCAGACAAGCCAAGGTCATATTAAATCACTGACAATGGACTTTACACGACAACAATCCTATTTTCCCCAATTAGGCAAATCTTTTTATTAAAGAATCTTAAACCATACATCAATTCCTAACATATTAATAATTTCTTATTACACTTCGAATTTATATCTAATCATCATTTGAAAAAAAATGCTGAAATCGAAATCCACTACCTCCCCAAATGCGCCTTTACCAATCACAGTTAACTGCTCAAAATCATCAATTCCAATTTTACGCCTTTGGAGCCTCATAAACTCCGTTTCTCTACGCTCCAAATTCCTAAGCATCTCCTCTTGTTCTTCATTTGAAACCTGAGCTTCTTGTGCTCTCCTTTGAAGAGCTCGTCGCCTAAACAAACAGAAATAACTGTAACACTTTACACACCTCAAAAAAAAACATTCATTTACTTAGCAATTAATCAAATAGTTACTAAAACTCAAAGGATAAATAGAAGCAATTAATTGCTAAAAAATAATATTCAACAAGTAATTAAAACAATAATTAAATCGCACCCTGCATTAATACACGACCACATGCATTAAATTTTGGATCTCTTTAAAAATTCTTGGCAAATCTGAGCAGAGAAAAAGAAAAAGAAAATCAAAGGATTGAATCCACACTCCATACCTGTCCTTACGATCTTGCAATCCTTGCAAGTAATTCTTATAATGATTCTCAATAAACTGTTTTGCTGCAGCAGCTTTTTGTCTGGTAACTGGCGATGAAACGGACACATCAACACCGGAATCGAAGACGCTCCGATCCGGCTTCAAGTGCAAAGCACCTAACCTCACCGTTCCATCACCACCGTCCATTTTACGAGGTGATTAAGACTAAATCAAAGACTCATAATTGATTTCCTTCAGTGTAACAGTATGGAGGAAAGATCTAGGAGTGTTCGAGAAAATGCATACCAGAGAGAAGAAATTTTCTTATATAACGGAGTGTTGTTGTTATCAACGCCGTGAACTGGAATCTGAGGAGCACCGATTTTTTTAAGTACTTAATCTTAATTGCTCGTTTCCAGCTTTTAGAGAGAGTAGGAATTGTGTAGAGAGAGAAGGACTAGAAGCCTTTTTGGAGACTCCAAAATGTCGGCGGAGATCTATAAAGAGAAGGAGAAATTAATCTGATTGGTGTGTGGAAGCACGCGCTCCGTGACTGTGTTGGCGTTTAGTTTGATTTTTATTGGGACGCGGTGGTTACGTGCTGTTGAGGAGAGTGGGAACCTGTGATTCGGACGGTAGAATGATGGGAGTCTCATCACTCAAGGTCATGGTGGTGCGTGCTGGTCAGATTTCGTTGTACAGGCTTTTATGACGGTTGGTCTCATGGAATTAACGTGGTCCTTGGGTGACATCACCTAATAAAACGTGAGGTTTAAGATTTGGATCATGGTTCTTGCTGGATCATAGTTGTCAGAGTGGATCAACGACTGGCACGGAATATGATTTGCGCTAGTGGACCAGTCTGAATAAATTATTTTTATTAAAATAATAATATTTTATTTATTTATTTATTTTTGTGTTTATTTGCAGCTCTTGTAAGACATTGTTTGTATTGCTGGTACAAACGCTGTATTTTTAAAAAAATAAATTTTTTTAGGTTTAAAATTAAATATTTTTATATTATTTTGATATGCTAATATTAAAAAAAAAATAAAAATTAAAAAATAATATTTTAATATATTTATAAATAAAAAATATTTTAAAAAGCAACCACTACTACAAAATCAAACACGCTTCAAGTTTAACAAATTCATTAAAAATAGAGTGAAATCATTTATTTTTTTTACCATGGTAATAACTTAACTTAATATCTAAGCTAAGTTAGATTTTGAATAATAAATTTCTCAAATCAATCCGCTAGTGAACCAAATAAAGGAATGCATTTTCGTCTCGATAACTGGCAATCCCTTCAGGGACACTCGAATTCCAATTAAATTTGTTGACTTTGCTAGTTGATTGAAAACAGAGAAATAGTAGCGTGAAATGAATCACAGATTTTGTTGCATTGAACTTATCTCAAGCGGAAATTAAAACCCACCAAGAGAAATCCCATGGCCTAATTATGACTTAAAAGTCAACTAGCACCTAATATTCGTGTTGTTGCGAGACCACAGATCAAGAAATTAAAAAACATGTGCCAGACGCATTCATATGCTCATGTGCTGCAAGCCTACGTACAATTATTCAAAGCACAAGTGGTCAAGTTATGATAAGAATTAGCCAAGTTATTAATTTCACCTGGATTTACTAATCATATTTGGAAGCATATCATACGAAGCACAGGTGAAGGTGTAAAGCACAAATTAGTGAACAGCTAGCAAGCTTCAATAGTTTATGATAGTACACCATATATCATATACTAACAAAGTAGCTCATAATAAGCTAGAGAAGACGGGAAACGTAAGATACCTTTCTATAAGTACATTAAAATATGAGGATGTAATGTAAAAATAAAAGCAGTTGTTCAAATATCAAGTCATGAACTAGAACTATAAATTATGTATTTATTAAATATACTTATAATAGTAATGCATTTCGATAATTTCTTATACGCAAGTTATTTATCTAAAATATTTTATCATAATTTTCTAATATATTTGTTAGAAAATTAATGAAATATCAAAATTACTCTGAAGCAATGTTATGTTTGAAAGCTTCTTATTAGAAAGAGATGGTCAATAGCATAATTGAATCCATTATGAACAATTATACGTGAGAGTTGATGGATCTATTATGAATAATCATACATAAAAATTAGTGGATATTTCTTCTATATGTAAATCATTAGACTGTAAGTGGATCTTTAAAAGAAAGATGAAAGTTGATGAAATTATTAACAAATATAAAAGTAGACTTGTTGTTAAATGATTTAGATAATAACAATGTATGGATTATTTTTACACATATTCATTTGTATCAAGAATAACCACCATATGAGTGGAGTCATTGTAGCTATTAATAAGCTTGAAATGCATCAAATAGATATAAAAAAACAACTTTATTAAATAGTGATATTGATGAAAAGATTTACTTGGAACAAACCTAACGGTTTGTTATTAATGGACAAGAAAGGAAAGCACATAACATTGTCAAATCATTGTATGGTTTGAAACAAACACCTAAAGAACAACATGAAAAAATTGACAATGTTATATTATCAAATTAGTTCAAAATCAATAAAAAAAAATGTATATATATAAAAAAACATAGATAAAGGTTATGTTACTGTATATCTTTGCGTAGATGGTATGTTTATTTTGGACAGTAATAACTACATGATTAAGTCTATTAAAAAGATATTAATTTATAAATTCGACTTAATAAATTTTTTTAGAACATTTGAAAGTTTGGATTATAAGCTTTCATGTTATTCATGCTTTTAACAACCAATTTTTTTGAAGAAAATTTCCAACACTAAGATGCCGGACACATTACAACGCACGATTTGAGATGATTGTAATCTTAAATGATTCATATCAAGTTCATATATATGCTCATGTGCTCAAGCCTACAATTATTCAAAGCACAAATGGTCAAGTTATAATAAGAATTAGCCTACTCTCTCTCTCTCTCTCTCTAATTTTACCTGAATTTATTTATCATATTGCGCTGGTGAACTTGTGAAGCAGTAATTATAGTAGCCAGCTTCAAAAGTTTTGATATTGTAATTTTTGGTGGAGTGCATAGAGAGAGGATAAAAATTAGAGTTTTTAAATTCTAAAATTATAGTTCTAACATTATAGAAGAATAAAAAAAATCTTTGATATTTTATAAAAAAAGGTCTAAATAATTTGAATAATAAAAAAAACACTTCAATTATTTATGCAGAAGTCTTAAAAATTGATTTAATTAAAAAGTCCAAAGCTAAGTAAAAAAAACTAATTAAAATATAAAATTAACTTGAAAAATAATTAGAATAAAAAAACAATTTATGAACCCTAATTTCAGGAGATCCAAATGATTAACATAATGAATCTTAATAAGAACTCGGCTTGTACAATCATCTAACTATTTAGTTTTCTAGCTAGACCTTAAAAGTGTAATTATATAACTTTTCTAGTGGGCAAAATTTGCGAGCTCTACACTTGTAGAAGTTTGAACTTGGTCTTTAGTCTTTGGGATGGTGGAATTTTCTCTGGAATTTTCTCTGGACAAATGAATACTTGCCCATCTCCAAATTCTCCTTTTTGTCAGTGCTTCTTGAATGTAGCTCAGGATCTGCAGATTCCTTCCCATACGCAGAATAGCAACTAGGAAACCGAAGGCTGAGACGCTACCGGATAATATGAATAGCCCAGCGAAAGGCTCCAGATCTAAACTCGAGTTGTCCCTTAACGCATCAGAGGAGCAATTGGGAAAGGAGAGAATCTCTTCCATTTGCCTCATTTCTCCACTCTCTATAACTTTCAGGATTGCCTCTGACATGTCAAAAACCAGAGGAGAACCCTTTGGAAAAACCTGGAAATGAAAGCCATGCCAGTAAAATGAAGAGTAAGAATTCTCTTTATGCAAATCAATGTGGAAACGAGATGAGGAAACGAAGACAGAGAGAACTAACATAGCCGAAACCGCCTAATTGAAAGGTGGATTTTGCTTGTGTGAAGCGCTTGCAGTATTTTCCCAGGAAGACTTTTGCATGTGGCTCAACAAAGAATGCTGCTTTGATATGTCCAGTTTCAAAGGCTTCTAGGTAATCGTTTCCTGAATAAAACTTCCTTATATTTTCTGGTTTGAAATGCAAAACGTTAGTCAAATATCGCACAACAAAGGAGTTCCCATTGCAACCAACAGGTGCGTTGGTTTTCAGTAGTGTATCAATATCCAAAACTGATGGTTCTAGCCGTGAGACTGTCATCCTTGAGGAAAGATCAGCCGTGAAGCTTGCCGTGACGATGAGAATCACAAATAACCATGGTGCCACCATTACTCGAGATAAATTGTTTCTAAGCGGTTGCCCTGTATTCGGTAAACAATGAAGAAAATTAAGCCAAACCCTTATACAAGAACAAGAACTAGCGACAATTATCATTTGCAAATTAATCGAATTATACTCTTACCATGTGCGTAGAATATTACTGTGACGGAAAACCATAACATACCCCCGATTCCTTCAAATTCTGTGTTGCCCCCACGTTCAAGTATCCATACTAGGCATCCTATGAACATATGCATTGCTACCATTAGTAACCATAACTTTTTGGTGAAGGTTTTCAGCATCCATGTTATATTGGACTTGGCTGATTTCGCTGGTACTGTCATGACGAGTCTGGAATCAATATATGGTTGCGAAAATTCTGCGTACTGAAACCTTCCAGGCTCTATTGAAAAATCACCAACAGCAGCATCCAGGCCCTATTTGCATGAGAAAACCAATGATTAAAAGTTTTTTATATCATGATAAATTGGAGAAAAAAATTTGCTTCTTGTTTCATATGAGACTAATGATAGAAGAAAAATAAATAAACCTGACCTTGTCATGAACTTGCTCCACCATCTTGTCGTATGACCCATTGAATGGAACGAACACATACGGCAAGTAATATGGGAGACGCTTTAAAGTTGCTTCAAATACATTAATTGAGAACCCTGTGACACAAGTTTTGTTACTGGCCTCGTCTAAACTCACCTTCACAAATTCATGAAAAGCGCCCATGGCCGGAACTCCTATCTTCAAAGGTTTATCCGTCTCAGAAATCACCCATCCGCGAGGAACACCGCCCTCTCCACCAGGCCAATAAACCGGCCCCCATTCTTCAAAAGAACCACTGGAATTCACACCATTATGTTTCTCGAGGCTCTTTAAAAAGCCGAAGTCTGGTGACCAAACTGCAATCTCTCTGTAGCTGTTACCTACAACATTAATGATTTGAAATGAAGGCATTTGCCGCAACACATTATTTTTAAACCTTATTACTCCACTTACACCTCTAAATCTGCTGGATGAAATGGCTCTAGATAAGTCTTTTGAGCTTATTTTTCCTGGTGAGTTTTTCATAGCTTGAGCAATAGCCCAAGTTGCATCATAAGCACGGAGAGCAAAGATACTTGGATTGCAATATTCTTCTTCTTCTGGATACTCTGAACGATACTTGCTGCGAAATCTAGATCTAAACCGTTTAAAAGGCTTGCTACTGCGTACAAATCCGGTTCTAAAACCAATCACACCTTGCATGTTGTTGACAACTGAAGAATCGAAAGAGTCAAGAAAGCTTGCAATCTCATCTGTGACAATCCACACATAACCTTTCTCCATCATCCCCAACTGCTTTGCTTTCTCAAATAGCAGGACTGCCATTTCTAAAGAAGATATCACAACTACGAAAACCCTGTTGCTCCTGCTCCTCATATTGACAAGCTCTTGTTCAATGAAGGCTTCTGCGTTTGATAGAGAAGGCAAGGAAGGGAAAGTTGAGTGGTGTTCAATGTCTGTGTTGACAGCCTTGAGAGTGTCAGATAGGAGAGTTAAAATCCCAGAATAAGCAGAGAAACCATTTTTTGATTCATATATCACTGTAACTTTCCTCCACTTGAACTGGCCTACAATAGCAGCTATGCATCGTATGTGGAAGGTGATATGGTCACTAAATTGAAAGAAGTGTGGTAATTGGCGTGCTATCGATGGCGGGGTTATTGCCGGTGATGTTAAGGATATTATAGGAAGATACTTGATGTTTTTGTCAACCTTGGAGAGAGGTCCTGTTTCCTGAGCTGACATCGTTCCTATGAGCGCTTGCACTTGTTTGCTATCAATGAGCTCAACTGCTGCGGCAATATGATAAGAGGCCTGTTATATATTTGTGGCAAATATTTGGGCTTCATATCACAAAATACAATAGAGATAAGCATTGGTGTAACTGTGTGTGCTGTGATTATATATAGAAATATTTGTGACCTTGACACCAAGATTGTCAAATGAAACTGAAGCTGAAAAGTAAGACCTTATCTATTTATATTAGTAAATTGTTAAGAGTCAAAAAATCAGATTTTTATTTTATTTTTTTAACCTAGTTGGGGTTTTCGATCAGACTACGTTAACTTGTATCATGGTTTTTCAAGTCATACAATGTAGATTGTTGGACTAGGGTGTTCGGTTTGAGTCTAAAATTTCAACTGAACCGGAGATAAAATTTTCTAAAAAAATGGATCAAATTGAATTAAAAACCAGTTCAAACTGAACCTGTTTGGTTTGATCAAGATTAGACCAGAAAATCTAATCACTATAGCCGGCACACACAAAAATAAAAGAGAAAATAATTTGTCAAACAAATTACCTATAATCTAATTAAACCTAATTAAACCGTGTGGAACAAACACTCTACAAGTCCATAATATTTTTCTCATATATATGATGTGAAGAAAAATACTATGCAAGTCCATAATACTTTTCCTATTTTTCCCTTATATATTATTTATAATCTAAAGTATGTGGGGTGAACATTGTGCAATCATACTATTCACCCTCTCATATTTTAATGTTCATTGTTTTTTTATTTTAAGATTTTGCTATAAATTTAAGGAGAAAATGTGTGAGGTTAATAAATGGAAAAGAATCATAAATAATGACTAAAACTAAAAACTGAAAAATTGAGAGATATGTTTAAATTAAAATATTTAATCATTTCAGACGTGATATTTATGCGGTTGTGTTTGCTAAATTTATTAATTAAAAGAAATATTCAATTAAGTAATATATATATATATATATATATATATATATATATATTATAAATTGATTGAATAAAAAAAAATTAAAGAAAGTAATTTGTAACAAATAGAGAGGAAATGGCAACCAGAAAGAGATGAAACGAGATGACCACTCTTTTTAATGGGAAAGTGGAGATATTTTTAGGGTTAGGGAACTTATAATAGGTTAGTTTTCTATTTATACTCCTACTTTCTTAAAAAATGAGCCTCGGATCCAGTTTGGTTATGGTTTTAGTTTTTAAAACTAAAATCAAACCCGATCGTGTGATTTTTATAATTTTTAAATTGATTTAATTAGTTTTTATCTTTTGGTTTGGTGGTTTTAACTAATTTTTTTTTTAATTTTTAAAGTTTAATTAGTTAGTTGATAGTGTTTTTTTTAACACCCTTAAATTGTATCAATTTCAAAATGGTATGGTGAAAATTATTTTGTGCTTTTGGTTAACAATATATATAGTACAATACCATTGAAACTTGAAGAATCTTAGAAAACACAGAGGTAGCCTATATATTAGCGCAGTGTACACCGAAAGATAGAAAGTTATGATTTTTCGTTGTTCTAAATTATAGAGAGAGAAAATTAAGATTTCTTGATTTTTAAAATTACAGCTAAACTATAAAGACAATTCTAGATTTATATCTTTTTATTCTTAAATTTGTTGATTTTTATGTAATTAGATAAAAAGATCTTTGTTTGTGTTTCATCTGTTGGGTCTTAATTAATTTGAGCTTAAATCTTTAGATCCAGGAGATAATTTTTTTAATTGATTTGTGATTGCAATTTATTCTTAAACTTATGAAGCATTAAAAAAGTCTTGAAAAATAATGAGATATTTGAAGAGAAAAAGTTGTTGGACAAGAGTTACTCAAGGGAGTGTTTATTTTTGTAGTTAATTTGACCTGTTTTTTAAGTAATTTTTAATCTTAAAATATATTAAATTGATTTTTTTTATAATTTTAACATGTTAATATTAAAAAATATTATTTTAATATATTTTTAATTGATAAGTATTTCTTAAAAATATTTTATTATGCATCTTCAAACACCAGCGTACGTTTTCTCAAAATCTTTTTCTCGTTTATTATTATTATTTTTTAATAGAAATGAGCTAGTTTTAGAAAAGAAAACCCAATTGTTTGTTTTCCTTTTCTTTTGTTTCATTCCATTAACGCTAATTTATTGTCGAGTTGACAATTCTCTTTGTGGCTGGATAAACTGACAAAGACTGGACCTACCAACCTAAGTGATAAAGAATTCTGACATGGGATAATATTCTACTTTGCATTGGATCTCAACGTGGACCTAGCTAGCAAGGCGAAGACATTAAGCTGAAGAAATGCAACAAGCTAGCCTATAACCAGTACAGGTTCTATATATGAAGCCCCTTTTAAGCATGAAAATTGTTTGTTCCAATGAAGAAATCCATTGCCATATATATATGATATTGATTCATAGAAAAAAATTGTTCGTCCTAAGATAATTTGCAAGAAGTGAAGATTTTTTCTTTTTCTTTTTTTTTGTGGTTGTCAATGAACGGGGAAGATAAGCCTTACTAGAAGACGCAGCTCTAGCGGAGTCTCCACGTGAATCTTCAAGTTGCAAAACCAGCTGCTTAGAGCAACTTGATCGAGCAAAGTCTTCAACAGCCATCTCCATTGCAACTTTCTGCTCTTTTCCAACCCGAGACCGATAATCTATAACGCCACCTATATTCCCCATTATGTGGCGGGCCAATGGGCAGTGATCCCCAGCTGCTTCATCGGCGTTAGTCTTCGACACCGCCACTAGCAGCCAAAGCATGCAAAATGAGAGGATCACAAGAGACATTTTTACTTTCGAATATTGAGAAGGTATATCGAATGAGAAGGAACATGCCACAGCAAGGAAATTTATTAGACAATTTTACAAAGAAATGTTCAAACGCTTGCAAAGTATCAGAAATTTCTTAGGAAACGTCTGTTAACTAGCAGATTATTTCGTTCTACTTAATTATAGTGATATTAAATTCTTGCTGCAGCCATCTACTTAGAGTGACTTCTACTCTAGCTGCTACTAGAAAGTCAATAGCACGGTGTTTGACTGATTATAATCGAAGTTAATAAAACCGGGTTCATAATTTGACCTTAGCTTTGGATTATAGGTTAAATATGTTAACCTATAACATGTTCATTATTTTCTTTGGATTAATCTATTCTAACAGTGTCATTTTCATTTTTAAAAAATTATTATTTTAAAAATTATTTTTTTTAAATCAAACTATATTTTAATCAAGTTAATTAATTTAAGAATCGACCGTTAAGTTGACCAAATTATAATAAATTAAAACCCACTTTATTTAAAAAAAAAAACCCAACCTCCTCGAAGTTGCCGATTTTTCAAGAGAAAATAAATCCCAGATTTGACAATTTTTGTGGCTTAATTCTTACATTACTTTCCATCCCACTTTTTACGTATTGAAGTTAAAATATACTAGCTCAAATGGTACTTACAATATTTTATAGACCAAGTCTCGAATTTCCTAAATACGAGGAGATTGCAAGAGAAAAGTAAACTTGTCAAGCGCTAACATCCGTGACTGTGTCATCACCTCATTATATAGTTTTGAAAATATATTTATTAAACTCAATTTAAAAATGATTTAGGGTAAGTACTCACATATTATATTAAGGGTTAAACCAGATAAATTTGAATTAATCTAAAAAAATTAAAAATTAAAACAATATCCATTTAAAAAAAATTAAAGAAGTCAAATAGATTTTTGTTTGGATTGCTAGACAAGTACGTCCTAGGTTTTTTATTAATAAAGTCCAACTAGATTAACTCTTTTTAATTATTATGAAACTCAGACGAAATCCTATATCAATTTACCAGTTACTTTAATAACCAGGTTTGAGAGCATACTTGTGATTTTTAACATTTTACATGCTTAAATAAACTATAACACGATGAAGTAGGTCATCATCATTAGGCAAAATTGGCATAAATTAATAATGTAAGATGTAAAAATGTTTTTTTTTTTTTGGATTCAAGGAAACTCCATTTCCTGGAAAGCGCACTTTGTGGGTTCAGGTGAGCGAGTAAAACCCCGGCTGTCCCATACTCTTACAAGAGGTGCATGTCCTTACTCGAACTCAAGACCTGCTGTTCAGTTCTCAAGCTCTTTGCTATCATTAGACAAAATTGACATAAATTAATAATGTAAGACGTGAAAATGTTTTCCTTCCTTTGAAACCTAAATTAATGTCTAACAGATGAGTATATGGATTCATGAATTAATTATTGAGATAGAAATTCAGTCTCATAGAGTAAATGGGTATTATAATTTTTGTAGACCATAACAAAATTTGTATTTTCAATTAGGATATGATTTGATGAAAAGTTGATTCAGATCTTTATATTAATACAAAGAACTTGAAAGGTTGTATATAGGATCCCAAAATCCATTTAAAAGATCAATTTTCAAACTCTATTAGCCATTTGATCCACATATCATATGTAGAGTACTGATCCATTTTTAAAATTTATTTGTTTCCTTTGCTTTTGCATACATTTTGAATGTTCTTGGTTTTTATATTTATTTTATTGAGTAAATTATAAATTAATTAGTTCTTCTAGTTTTACAAAATAATTTATAGTCCCTCTAGTTTAAAAAACTTATTAATTAATCTTTTGACCAGTATATATTGAGCATGTTTAATTTAATGTTACTTTGTTTTGAAAAAAAATCCTTTTTTTTTCTCACCAATACTTCCATGTTATTTACTTGTTTTTATCTTTTTTTCTATTTCTTAAAACCAAAAATTAAAAACATAAATTAAAAAGAATATAAAATGGATGAAAGATACTAATTGATTAGTTTTTAAAACTGGAAAGAATATTTAATTTATTTTATAAAACTAAAGAGACTAATTTATAATTTACTTGCATTTTATTTTAATGTTTAGCTCTTATTCAGCTACAGCAAGCTATTTAAATCAATTTTATAGGCTTGTGTTCGTTGGTAATTATATTTGAATAAAAATTTTAAAACTTATGAGAACTACAACTTTATTGAGTTTATTTCGAATATTGTTGAGAATTAACAAATCTCATTCTCCTACTACATGTTGCGCCATTTTAGCGGATTCAATATTCCATAGGTGAAGGCTTTAGATTAGGTTTTAAAGGAGGATAAAAGGTTTTTTTTTTTTTAAATAAGAGTTATATATATATATATATATAGTAAAATGCTAGTATCAAAGCAGACGAGCTAACACGGAAGAATTTAAATACAAATATATACAAAAAAAATGAATATGGAGAGGAAATACAAAGGCTAATTAAGAGAAGAATGACAAGATAGATAGTAACCTAACAAGTTTGTCCAGTTCAACAGTAAGAAAAATTCATATCATTAGACTTCAACCATAGAATTAGACCGTATAAGATTAGTTGGAAAATTGAGCTCAATCCAGCTGTTCCTCGTGGAAAATTAAAAAATTTCTTGCCAACCAAATACCACACAAAATCAAATAAGGCTTTTCTTCGAAACTTGCCTCCGATTAGGATCTTTCATTGCATCATAAGAGATTCCAAGGATCTTCACATACATCATTGCAAACCTATCAAGAGAATGAAGTGATTCTATAGCTTCCAAGTTTCATAACAGTGAAGAAAAAGATGATCAATTGTTTCTCTTTCTGAGTCACAAAAAGGACAGCCTGCTGAAAGATTGTCAATTAAATTCCTTCTTACAAGGAAATCCTGGGTGCTTGCTCTACCATGCAATAACAACCAAGAGAAGACTTTAATTTTTTGTGGTACTATACCTTTCCATAAAAGAGAGGATCGAAAGAAGATACACCTGGATAAAGAATTCTGTCCAAAAGGTTGCTGCATAACTTGATCGAGTAATCCCCACTTCTATCAATATGCCAAACCTTTTTATCTTCATGTTACTGATGCAATTCAACTCCTTCCAGATTTGAAAGAAGCATGCGGACTTGATATAGTTCAGAAGTGCATTGTTGTCTTTTCCAAGATTCCAAGACCAAACTCCATTGTTCCAGTACCCCATTTCAGCAATTCTACTTGCTGGATTATGAGACAGAACATGAAGCTGAGAGAATAGATATTTAAGAATGCCACAATCTAGCCATCGGTCATTCCAAAAAGAGATATCTTTCTTGTTGTCCATTTTGTATCAAATACTTTCTTTGATTGGAGCTGAACTAAATTCTGCTGCCTTGGTGACAGAATGAATATCTTGCCAAGTATCAGATAGAGGAAGATTGAAAGAGGGGAGCCCATTCTCAAAGGTCGGTCATACTTCCTGATTATGAAATCTTGCTAACCTCCTAATAATCTTTTATCGTCAAGTCTCCAAAGCCATTTGAAAAGCAAAGCTTTATTTTTAATTTCCTGTCAAAGATCCTACTCCCAGACCTCTTCTGTCTTTTTCTCGCACCACTAGATCCCAAGACACTTTGCAAATCTTCCAGTGTCAGAAGTTCGAGCCCAAAGAGATCGTCTTTGAATAGACTTGATAACTTGCACCACACCCTTTGGCATTAAGAAAATGGACATGAAGTATAAATTTAGGGAGTTTAGAATTGTTTTAAGCAAACAAATACGTCCAGCCATACTAAGCAATCTTCCCTTCCACATACCAGCCTAGAACGAATTCGAGTGATAACTGGTTTCCAAGTAGATAGTCTTTTAGGATTGGCTCTAAAGGGAGGCCAAGGTAATTGATGGGGAGGGAGTCCCATCTACAAAAGATAGATCTTGCCATACCAGCCGTGAAGTCTTCATCCAAATTAATTCCTACAAGAGAACTTTTGTAGAAGTTAATTCGCAAACTCGAAGTCAATTCAAACCATCGAAGTATCCTCTTCGCATGAGTTAGAGAATTGTAGTCATTAGGTATGAATATCAGAGTGTCATCTGCATATTGCAAAAGACCGAGGAATTCATCATTTTCATATTCAAGACCTCTGAAATACCCAGATGCAGAAGCTCTTTGAAAGAGGACAAAAAGTCCCTCTACTGTTATGCTGAAAAGAAAAGGAGAAAGAAGGTCACCTTATTTCAATCCTTTCTGAACACTAAACTCTTGACTTGGGGAGCCATTAATGAGAATGGCTAGGTGAGAGCTGGAGATGCAATCCTGAATGATATTCCTCCATTTCTTGTCAAACCCCATGTTATCCATGACTTGATCTAAATACTCTCATCGCACAAAGTCAAAAGCTTTGTGAAAGTCTAACTTTAGGATAAAACCATTCCGGCCTTTGATGGAGTTCTTGGCTCTTCTAGAATTAGCTACTAGATGGAAGAATTTAGTATTTCTGTCTCCTAGCTTGCACCAATTTTGTCTAGACTTCTGTCTCCAAATTGCTTCTACATTTCTTATTACCACCCATTGCTTATTATTCAAGTTGCTTAAAAGAAATTGTTCAGTAGCTGACAAAAGCCCACTCTCCCCCTTTGCTTCCAAGACTTAATCTCATTCTGCAGCTCTGAAAGTCTACTGTCTTGATTACCAAAAACTGTTCTGTTTTAAATCTGAAATTGTTTTGTCAAGTAACTCAATTTTCTGATCAGCTGGAAAGTGCCATGAAAGGTGCATCCACATTCTTCCCAAAAAGAATCTAGATACTTCATAAACCAAGGATGAGAAACCCAGCAATCAAGGAAACGGAAAGGCCTCCAACCCCATTTCTGAATAGCTGACCCGATAACTAGATGACAGTGGTCTGACAAGCCTCTAGGATAACTAGAGAAGGATAAATCAGGGAAATGAAGAAAACAGTCTGGTGTAGCAAAATCACGGTCAATTCTACTCATTAAGCTACCACGAAACCATGTGTAGCGATGACCATGAAAAGGGTACTCTAGCAAATCACAGCAGTTAAGAAAGAACTTAAAAGCTTTGGAGCCTCTAACATTAATATAACCATTACTTGTATCTTTAAAATGAAGAGTTTCACCTACCACAAAAAGAAAAAACGAACATCAAAGGTAGACTTTAAGGTTATGAGTTCTTTCTATAGAATTCTACGCTCATGGGCTGAGATTATAGCATAAACTCCTACTATTACACAGTGGAATGAAGTTGCAACATGATAGCCGAAGAGGGCTATCCATTGCCCACTAAATTCTATAGATTCCACCTTGAAACAGTTATCTTTCCGCATGGCTAAGATACTGCCAGACTTTCTTTCAGAAGCAATATAGTCCCACCTAATATTGGTTTCATTCCATAGATTTCTAACCAAGTTATCAGAACATAATGACATTTTAGTTTCAAGCAAAAAAGAAGACTTCTATTTCATGATGATTAAGCATATTTTGAATAGAAACACGTTTAGAGGACGTACCCAAGCCACAAGAGTTCCAGGAGAAAAACTTCATAAGATCAAATGGGAAGCCTTGCCTATTGACTCCTGATGAGATCAGCTACTGTGTGTCTGCCCAGTTTTCAATCTCCCTACTCACTTGTCCCTGAATATATGCGGCCATTTCTTTCAAAATATTCAGCTCACCAAAACCCAATGTAATTCCATCTTTTATCATCTCCGGAACCTCTTGCTCAGCATCTAGTTTTGAGGATGATAACGGGGCAGCACT
>Ga0307517_10000661_pt1 | contig 59286 bp, 46 predicted proteins | sample 23_EM_MG_FD_194515 | JGI IMG/M metagenome (GOLD analysis project Ga0307517, IMG submission 194515) | Populus trichocarpa ectomycorrhiza microbial communities from riparian zone in the Pacific Northwest, United States - 23_EM | ecosystem: Host-associated > Plants > Roots > Unclassified | place... | reverse complement strand
GGTAGTGGGAAATTTGCTCAGATCCCATTTGAGGCTCATGTAACCCAAAGATTCTCCCCCTGGTAAACTGAGAGAGATGCTTGGAGGGAATAGGTTTTTTGGCATGACTGCGAAGAATAGGAGGCATTGTTTATTGAAAACAATAATTTGATAGGATGGTTTAGTTTTGGTTGATTTAGAGGGATTTGTTTGGGTGGTGTAGGAAGTGCGGGGTGTTGAGGAGGGGTGCGTTGCCATCGATCGTTGAACCGCCGTTACTTTTGTCCCCCGACAATACGTAGTTATGGGTCACCCCCTAGTAATGGGTCACTATTTTCACTTCATCAATGGCACCAAAACTTACAACAACCCACTTAATATACATCTGAAGAAGATGATTTTTGAATAGTTCAATGTCTTGCACTTGGTAATAATCAATATGAAAAAATATTCGCAAAATAAAATATACTGTACTCTTGAAGCACACAAGTGATAATTGATGATTGAATTACTATTTGTTAGATAATCAGTACTTGGAATAGATTTCTAGTTAAAATTTCCATATAGCAGGTATTAGGAATAGGTTGTTAATAAACTTTAGGTATTAGAAATGGAAATTTCCATCTACAAAACGTGAGCTATAAGTTTGAAAATAGGGTAAATTGAGATATTTGATATTTAAAAAGAGTATTAAACTTAATAAGGTTTATCTTATTCTCATATTTCTTTTAAGACACCAAACTTTGTATACTACTACCTTAACATACTCACTTTGATATATATTAATTGGAAGATCATTGGACTCTTTCTGCTCTCTCAGTGATATCTTTTATACTAGTTATTGTTTAATATAGTTTAGACAGTTATTTGCACTGTTTATCATTCAATAGCTTTCTAATATAATAAATATTTGCATCTGTTGACTTTACCAGTATTCTGCTATCCTGAGACATGTATTATTCTGCTTTAAACGTTCAAATACCTTTTCTATTCTGTTATAAGTACTCTCTCAAGAATTTCACAATTTTCTTCATGCACAATCAAATATCTAGTCTCCATACTCAAATCTCCCTACTTCCCAGTTCTCTATATTTGTCTCAGTGATTCCCTCCATCTTTAAAGCCTCTATTTGTTTATATTTTCTATATAATAACTATATTTAAACTGTATAAACTTTGTACAAATAAGCAACCGATACTGGTTTTCCTTCCGTAATACTACTTTCTCTAGCTCAAACCTGCTTTATATAGTAGGTATACTTATCTGAAATACTTCTGAATGGAAAGTTCAGGTAAAATCAATCCAAACTGAATGTAGAACAAGATATTCTTACGAGTATAAAGTACAGAGTGATTTTTTAAAATATTGAAGGGGTAGTAGCTTTCTGGCACCTCCAATAGTGTCTTAACATGCTACGCACTTGAGGGAAAGATAGAATTCGATAGATTAGCTTTTGGAAAGTATGCAAAATATCATAAATAAAGTTCAAAGTACAGAAAAGATCAATACTAAAGAAATGGTAACTGAGAGAGCAGAAAGAGTCCAATGATCTTCCAATTAATATATATCAAAGTAAGTATGTTAAGGTAGTAGTATACAAAGTTTGGTGTCTTAAAGGAAATATGAGAATAAGATAAACCTTATTAAGTTTAATACTCTTTTAAATATCAAATATCTCAATTTACCCTATTTTCAAACTTATATCTCACGTTTTGTAGATGGAAATTTCCATTTCTAATACCTACAGTTTATTAACAACCTATTCCTAATAAAGCTATGATCAATAAGTCTGTACGCCAACCCCACCCGTAGCTTCACCAGGTAATTCAGCTGCAGCTTCAATTAATCAATTGCACCACCAAAAATACAGCTAAAAATACAATAAAAATATAGACTGAGAGCTATTTCCATGGTGTTTAATACTTGGTGTACCAGCCTCGATTTCTTCATACTGCCTGGTAGCGTTTGGGCATTGAGTTGATCAAGCCATCAATTAATGCCTGGGGGACTGCACACCATGCTGCCTTCAGGGCCACAATGAAAATGACTCTACTCGTGGTATTATCCTTAACATCTTTCAAGTATGTATGGTTCTTGCGGAGGATACCCTTTATGGCCTTCCAAACATGCTCAATTGGGTTTAGATCGGGACTGTGTGGGGGGTGTTCGGCGACCCAGATGCCATGCGATTCCAACCACTCTTTGGTGACCTTTGCCTTGTGGATTCTCGCGTTATCTTGAAAGAAAAACCTTCCAGGAGTATAATGAGGGAATAAACCTTCCTCCAGGATCTTAATATAAGAGCCAGCACTATAGCCATTCTTTGGAGAGTCCTCATCCCGTTCCATAACCTGTAATTCCGACCGCCCCCCTTTTTTGATAGCCCCCCAGACCATGACTGAGAGGCAAGACTTGACATGTTCACTCTCATTGATAGCCCATTGTTTCCATTTATCCTTTGGGAGTCGAAAAATCCAACCATTTGGACAATTGGGTGAGTCTTGTACGGAAGACTCATCGCTATAAATGCCCTAGGGAAAATGTTAGTGAAGATCATCATAGGGGAGGCTAATACATGCACATACCTCCACCAATTCTTGGTCTTTCTGACGATAATTACGTGCTATCCGTAGCCTTTCTTTCACATCCTTCTCCTGTAGGCGAATTCTCTTACAACCCCTCCATTTGCGACGTAAATTGGGCCCAAGAGCGCGCCGAACAGTATTGATGCACACATTGGCACCACTAACCTCAATGAGGTCACGAAAGTATATATTAGAGAAACCTCTCCCAAGGCGAAGTAAACAGCGTTTAATTTGACGATTTAGCTTCTTTGGACGACCCGTTCTAGGCCTGGAACCAAAGTGGTTGAGCTCGCGTGCCCATTTGACGGTGCAGTAGACAGTCTGCCGGGTACACCCAAATTCTGAGGCGACGGCTGATAGTTTCGAACCCAAACTTGTTGCCTCAAATATCCGTGCTCGGTCATGGGAATTTAGTTCTTTTCGTCGCTACTGGGGAGTTTGCCGATCTCCACTTATAACAGTACCAAAAGCTCGCTGAGAAGTCATTTTTTGGTGGTGATGTGAAAAATAAATAAAATTGGAAGGGTTGGAAGGGTGTTGTGTAAAAACGCGTTGTGTCCTAAACTAGGTGGGCTGGGGTGGGGTTGGTGTACACACTTATTGATCATAACTGTACCTACTATATGGAAATTTTAACTAGAAATCTATTCCAAGTACTGATTATCTAACAAATAGTAATTCAATCATCAATTATCACTTGTGTGTTTCAAGAGTGCAGTTTATTTTATTTTGCGCATATTTTTTTATGTTGATTATTACCAAGTGCAAGACATTGAACTATTCAAATATCATCTTCTTTAGATGTATAGTGAGTAGGTTGTTGTAAGTTTTGTTGCCATTGATGAAGTGAAAATAGTAACCCATTACTAGGGGGTGACCCATAACTAGGTATAATACGTTAATTTTGGCTCAAGGTAGCGAGCCCACCCCACCAAGCGGGTATACGATGCAAGCGACACAGGGAGATAAATAAGGAAAGAGGTGGGAAGAAAGGTGGGAGTCTGTCTATCCTATCCGAACGCTAGCGCTTCCGAACCCGCTATCTCCCTAGGGTTTCATCCAGTTCATCGGCCACGACCTTAGGGGTGACGGTCTAAATAAATTAGTTCCAGGTCGGGTTATGATCCTGACTTCACCGCGGCACTGTTCCCCTGATTGTTTTCGCTTCCTGAATAATAGAGCGCAGGAGATATACATCAGCGGCAATTGCTCCGGCACCAGCATCGATAAAGTTCTGGAGGAAAGGCCACTTCTGGGGGCGATTCTCCCGTCTATCAACAATTGAAAACAACTGGGTACATACAAGTCCCAACAGGAATCATCATTTGAATATCGGTATTGACGAGGGACCCTCTATGGCGAATAATCATAGTGTAGTGCGAACTATTTCATTCAGCCTCCTACCTACTCATCACCAGGAACACCAAAGCACACTTATATAAACTATATCCGGCCGCAAGTGCAGACCCTCTTGTCGGAATCCTACCTTTGCTAGAAAGTCCTCTGATACGAGGATTTGTGCCCGAACTATACCCTGTGCAAAAGGAGTCATGATCCCGCTGGCATGGGAGGGGGTGGGTTTATCATGGCCAGCAGGCTTCTGCTTCTTCGGGGCTTGAGGAAGGTCCTCAGTCGACGAGCGGTTCGGGACACGTGGGGATGTGCTACTCATAATAGGGTCAAAAAGAAGCGAACATCAGCGACAGGAGCCTTTGTGATGGCGAGGGTGGCCACCGGAGCGGAGATAAATTCTTCCGGGGTTATGGTTATAATAATATTTTTTTTTAATTGTCATGAAGAATGGTTGTGGTGATGGTTGTAGAGGTCGAATACTTTGTTTGGGTACTTTGGTGCGGTGGTTTCGAAGAGGAAACATGAAGACTCGGCCGCAGAATTTATTGAGAGGGAGGTTGGCCCGCTGCATCAACCCACCAAAGCAATTATGACATTCCGATAGTGCTCCACTCTCTCATTGTAGGAGTAACTGGGAAGTTCTTCAGCTATTGATAGATGCCATTTATGTCAAGATCTGAGTAACCTTACCGGTAGTTGTTACACACAACCCTCAAACACCACCTCGAATACCGGTATCTATTTGGTTAGGTCTCCTGGGGACATGCTTAGCACATCATACAGTAAAAACTCAAGTGGTAGGACCGTGTGCTATCTAGTTGAAAATTCCCCACTCTAGCATAGGAGTAAAAAACACGGCAAAAAACTAGGTGTTCAGCCCCTCTTAAAGCCATAAAAAAACAAAAAAACAAAAAAACATCAGACTTTACCAGAGACGGTAACTCCAACGACCTAGAACATGGTTCGATTATTTGGGGGTTTTCAGACTTCGGGGTGTGAAACGATTCACGGCGAGTGACGAATGGTGAAACGAAACGAAAATGCCAAGGAACACACCTAAAATGATCGCATTCAGGGGCGGGGAAAAACTCTTCACTAACTTAACAACAATAGTCTCACGCTCTACGACTCCACGATGCTCAATGCTCAACTCTCTAACTTAACTAAGGGCGATCACAGGAGTATATATCCACAAAGACATCATATCCATCCATGAGGCACCACACTACTCCATGTATGAGTCTCTCTTTCCCCCATGAGCACTCCCGGCCAACTAAAACGAAAACAAACACTTTCCTACCTCCGGGCTCCCAGCTCTCACAAGCTGGCCTTACAGTGCTTCTGCTTTTCTCCCGCCTTTTCTCCCGCCTTTCCCGAAAGCTGCACGATCCCAAAATTATCGCGCATTCCTGCATTCGCAATGCTTTCCCAAACGTATAAACCAAACGCCCAATGCCGGAGCCATATGCCCGAATCCTCAGCGCATATCCAAAGCCACAAACAAGCGCGCTCCCGGAGGCTATCTGAACAAAGGAAGTATCGTGTGGGGGTATGGCGAGCAGCACCATTTTCAACAATTTTTACTGTATGTCCCAACACTCGATTATCTCTAGCGTAAAGGATGTAAAAAAGGCGGGCTGGTAGGGGCATTGGTGATGATTTAGTACCAGGGATTGGGCACATCATAGCATGTCGGGAGGTGTTGGTCTAGTATACTCGAGTACCGGTATTGCCAAAAAAAAAGCAACTCTCTATTCTAATCCTACTTGTATTATACTCGTACCACCATGTCCGTTGATGCATCCGGTCTTTTTCTCCCTAGGTGTCCCACAAGCCAATCACAAATTCCCGCCAACAAGCTACTACCGGTAACCCACAGTTAGCATATGCTCCAGCCCGCAAAGTTCCGGCTACCTTTGGGGGAACCATACCGGGCTGTTTCGTGGCGTTTGTGGCATTGCAGCTCCGCGGGCGCCCTGAATCTCGATCCGTGTCTCACTACTTGGCTAATTAGTTCGCCTGGGTCTGTGGCGTGCAGGTCCGCAGGGGGGCAAGCTTGCCAACGCCAACCATGTTTCCGCCATGACTGCTGGCCAATGAGGGCCCCTAAGCCACTATTTTTTGTGATCGATGAGTGGAGGTGGTGCGGGGGTTGGGCTACGGTAATTGGCCTACTCCACTTAACCCCTTTCCAAGGTGGAAGACGTTTTTCACAAGAAATCACTCGACCCAGATAGGAATAGACTTGTTCAAAAATATGAAACGGTCGAGCTGTATACCGGAAACTTGGGAGAGTGAGAGAGGCGCTGGAGAATTACATTTTATCTAAGAGGGCTGGAAAGACCGAGTATTTATGTAGCGGAATAACAATATATATCCATAGTGGAAAAGAGGTGATAGGATTGAAGACAAGAGAAAACAGATGAGAACAGAATTGCATACGTGACAAACCGGACGAGCGACGACAACGGGGGGGGATGCGAATAGGGTGAGTTGAACTCAGATAGCATTAACCGGAACTAAGGCTTTCTAACCAGCGCTGCCGTACTCAAAGACTTAGAGAGTACATATCGGAAAGCTTAGTTTCAACAAGACTTGCTGTCTAGAATGAGGTGCCTAGGTTGTTCGGAATGTGGAATGGTCGGTATTGCAGGAATGGCGAATGTATGGCTGGAGAAGGAATGATAGTACACACTTGAGAGATATGAAGACTGGTATGGGATGGCCGAGACCCTGATGGATGTGCAGGACTTGGAACTTGGTATATAGAGTCTGTTATGGTTGATGCTTAGAGAGTTATAAGGCAAGCGCGACAGGACGGATGAATATGATTCAATTTAGAACTGACTTTTGAATTGAAAATTCCGTTCAGAACCAGCATTGGATTCCAGTGAAAGGATAATTGTATTCTTCTATCGAATCCACCGAAACACAACATAATATATATGGCCCAGTGTAGCGATGTCGCCAATCCTCGCTCGGAATATTCATCTCCTTTGCCATACCCTTGTCGCCAGATACCGTAAGAACTGGAGTGATTGAACCACACGGCAAGGCACCCGGGATCCCCTCTCTTGGATGGGAGGGAGAGAGCACTACGAAAACCGACGGCATAAGCTCGGGGCCCAAGACCAAAAAACAAAGAAGTGCTTGACATTGCCAGCAAAGGCAGTTCAAATGTCCTAGCGCGAGGTTCAATTATTCCTGTTCTTGCGACAGTGAGTAGGAAGCTGATGTCAAACACTGGCTTTCCAACAGATTCAGGCTTGGGAAGTTTATATAGCATAGGGAAAACCACTCTGCCAACACTCATCTTACGAGTCGTAGTTCTCGTTCAGGCGAGTAAGATGTTGGGTTTAAAAATTGTAGGGGTGCACGTGTTGTGTTTTATTTTGTTTTATTTTATTTATCGGGGGAACTTATCCTGAAGGTTGTTAAAGTTATCGTTTGGTTTATAATGTGCTCCACCCTTTCTTGATTAGTTAGTGGTGTATTTGTCTATTCTAACCACCCGTCATACACTATGGAATAGCTAAGTACACCTAGGCCTTGATGTGCTCTATGTTTAATAGACGCTGAGCTTAACCGGATGGCTCGCTCTCCTAAGCGCTACCTCCTGTATCCTAGTAGTATGAGTGTGGTATTGTGCCAAACAAATTTATACCATGAGGTGGAGGACTATCAACTCCCAAACCCAATAGTGTGGCGAGTATGCACATCCTACTACTAAACCATTGCCAAACCCTGGGTCTCAGTGGCACTGTTCCCAAGCGTCCAGTCCAGTCAGTCTTTTGCTTAGGACGGGACTGACGCCAGCTTCTAAGACTCCGCTTGGAACTAAGGCCCCTCCAGTAGTTCGTCCTCACCTCTGTCCGGGACGGACGGTAAGGCCCATCGGTGTCTCACTGTGAAATACCTTGGGGCTTTCGAGTGATAAAGTGTGATTATGAAACAAAACGCCAAGATCAAGGCCTGTTGGGAATCATGACATGCTACTCGGCATGCTCTCATGATGATTCCTCGTGGTTCGGATAGTTTCTGGGAACACGCTTTGGCTTTGGGCATGTGTTTGTGTTTCGACTTGGGTATCTCGAAGGCAGGAATGCCCTAGAGTTTTGGAACGGCGCAGCCGCCTGGAAAGCTGTGAGACAAGTGGGAGCGGTGCAAAGCTAGTATGAAAGAGCCGGATACATGAATGCCATATGCCCGGAGGCTATGAGTAGTGGGAGTTTGTCTTTCCTTTGTTAGCCCAGGAGTGAGCAAGGGGAAGGGAAGACTTTGAGGGAATAGTATGGGCATATGTGGTGGTCCATGGGAGGATAGAAGGATATTGTGTTGTGGTTATATCTACTCCTATCTTTACCGTTAGTTAGTTAGCATTGTTGATAGGTGGTCGTTGGGTGAAGGAAGCTTCGCTCCTGAGTTGTGCGAGTTTTTTTCATTAGAACCTGACCGTTCGCAGTCCTCGTTTCGTTTCCCAGCTGTCGCCATCGACCAATATCTAAAAAGGCCACAAATATTTGCAGAAATCCTCAGGTATCTGCGGGAAGTTTCAGAAATCTGCGGGCAGCTTTAAATATCTCCAGATGTCAGCCACCTGTAAACAAAATATTGGCTAGTCACATGAGACATACTGAAAGCCTACGGGCACCGCCGGGTACTCATGAAGCCTGTAGCTTTCCCAAAGCATGGGCTACGAACCCTGGCGAGTCTCACGTTGGTCTGGTGTGGCCCGACTGTAAGCCGGCCGGCTATCCGCAGGCAGACATGGCAGCCTATGAAAGCTGGCTCTTCCAGACTCTCGTGTAATCACCACAGATGCCTCTAAGTGCTTTTACTTCTATTGAGCATTGGGGTTCAGACATATGTTCATCCCTAGAGAGATGCAGCCTCTTACTAACTTGGTGAGATATCCTAGTGTGCGTAACACTATCTATCTACATACAGCCAGTGCAAAGGGCAATGAGTCCCACTATTCCTCGCTAGAGATACTTCCCTCGATAAAAGTAATATTCTCAACACAAACTATTCTTCACGCAGGCTCGGTCACTTACTCATAACACATATATCATACTAAATTTAAAATTACTCTAGTACTATATGCAGTGTTCCCAACGGGCTAGGCCGATGGTATGCCGTAGGCCGGGCTAAGGCAGGCCGCTCCGGAAGACAGCCTAGGCCCATATAGGCTGAATTTGATTGGCCTAAAGCCTATCAGGCCTGATAGGCGCCTATAGGCCCGGAGATTAGCGTTGAGAACAGATTGCGTTAAGGGTATTCAACCCCCCCTCCTCTCTTTCGAGTTCATCGCCTTTGATTTTTTTCCTCCTTTACCTCCGGCTATTATGATACTTCTTAATTAATCACAAAACGAGTGATACTCAACCAACACAATAAAGCCTTAGAAATTTACCTCCAGGGCCACGAGCACGACCCTATCATACCATCATTCCCCCCTATTTTGAAGGAACCACTGTAAATCCCCAAGCGAATAAAGTGAAACGATTGTATTTTCCATGTTATTTTGTAAACTATTTACAGTCAACCTCTCTTATTGATGTCTTCGAAATAGTCACCATCCTACTGCACACAGTTGAAGTTGATCTACCAACAGCAACTCTTTTTCTACAATTAATTCAACTAATTAATTCACTACCTCTAGTATTTCTTTGTATTTTTTTGCTAATAAGCGAAAGTGTTACTTTATTTTTAATCATATTCCTTAATTGGGAAACATTTACTGTGAATTTTGCTGTTGACACAGAGCAGCCACTAGCTACAAGTCCCCCTCATGTGCGGAGCGAACACAGGGGGATCGTGGGGCTGAGTTTCCATTGCCAAGGACACTGAATCGTGTTCGCTCCGCACATGCGGGGGACTTGTATGAGTGGGTCGGCCGAAGCCTATCAGGTGGCCGGGAAAAAGCCTATATGGCCTATAGGCGGGCCCGGCCAGGCCAGGCTTAACCAGGCCTGCAGGCTCGGGCCAGGCTAGATCCGAGAGAATTTGGACAGGCCGGGCCCGGCTTTATCGAAGCCTGGCCGGCCTGGCCCGTTGGGAACACTGACTATATGACAGGAGCTAACTATCACTAGCACTGTTGAGCCAACTAATCTATACCTCCCCCTTGGTGTTGGAAATTTGGCTGCTCACCACATGAATATTTTCCCATTGGCCTTCATGGGGGGCGCAACCACCATCTTCCGTTACATACAGTTGCTTGAGCACTGTTCCACTCCAGTACTACTAGCCCTACACCGGCTGCGACATTGACCCTGCTGCCTGCATACCCAATGCAACAGCATCGAACCCTGATTTCCCTGAGTAGAAACACGAACACTCACGATAAGCGAGCATCAATCTCATCCTCGGCTATGTACTCAACCAGCGGCCTGCAACTGAACTATGTCCGTGAGTATTCTGGCCCCATCTCGGGAGTGACTCGGGCAAGCGAGAGCTGAAGCGACTGGATGGGAGCAACTGATAAGAGAGTAGGCGTGCGCAGAAAGCGTACCAGGGAGGGGGGTTCAGTCTCAAGGAGGATATAAGGCAGCCCATTCTTCCCTTTGTTCGTTCGTTATCAGTTCATCGTATTTCATTTTCATCCATCTTCGTTTGCTTATTCTTCACTACTATCGATCACTTTTAAAAATCCTTTCTTTGACAAGTTGTTTGTTACTCTCGTTTATATCTGCTATGAACAATTGGCACGTGTCTGAATTAGAACATTGAATCCGTTGTGCCTGAACTATTGTTAAAAAGTTGGACCCTACAAAGTCATTGTTAGGCTTCCTCTTCTTTCCAACTTCCATTTTGAAGGAGGCGTGGGGGCGTTAGATATGGCTTAAAGTTGACACAAACAGATTGGTTTGATACGGGTCAAGAGCCTCCTCACAATTGCTGAATGCAGAAATGGTAGATTAGGTGAAATAATGATCTATGATACCACCGCTACCAAAATACCGGTGGGTTTTGCGATTTCGTTGAGAGACGAACACTCAGGTTTTCATTCTTTTACTTGGTTCCGGACGTGTGGATTGCTTCCTGGATTTTTCGCACAATTGTAGGCCATAGTGTGGCGGGGGGACTTAGGTGCTTACATCATCTGTATTTAAGAGAGGCTGAGGCCACTCTCATGAAGGGTTGATAATCCTGGTTTTTTTTCTACTCATGGGAAAATATGCGGGTTTGCTCTTCACTCTTCACTCCTCCTGTGGCTTGATCGAGCTATATATCATAGCCGTTACAACATCCGCCCTCGAGCCTTCACAAAATGATTATATCTGTTTCCCGTTTTTCCTCTTGGTCACCCTGATGGGACGCTTAGGGCAAGTTTACCTAACCTTCTCTCATAGTTCTGAAATTTATGAAACTAAATGGTGGCGTGTACTTGCTCATTTCAAAGGTTTCCGGAAATGTGGCCTTTGGCGTGGCGCTAACTTAGGTGTAGCCACCTGAGAAAAGGTCTCAAGCCTCACCTCCACATTTCCAGAAACTTTTGTAATGCGCAAGTATACCGGAACAATCTTCCTATATGGCGCGAAACTCTTTACCTAGACTAATTTTCTACCGTCCTAAATTCTTGTCACTAGACGGTCAAAATTTGACGTTGCCATGAAGGTGTGTTTGGAAATCCCCCCAGACACTAGATGATCCTCTAGGGTATGAAAACGCCGTCTGGCCCTCTTTACTGTAACGGTTGGCATAGTCTCGAAGTGCTAGCCGCCATAGCTAAACGGGCTGAGTTGTTTAGATTACCGATACCGGCGAAAGAATCCGCAAGTGAGAACCCGCTACAATCCTCGTACTCGAGTACTGTACTATACCGGTACCAGTACTGTATCTTGTATGATCTGCGAACCCTCTTGTTATTGTCCGTGGACAAAATCAACCGCGGGTCAACCATTTATGGCAACGCACCCCTACTCATCATGCTGCGCTGTCAACACCACTTGAAGAACTTTCTCTAGCTCAAATATGAATTTCTGCTATGTATTCTACCTTATACTTATATCCTTGATTTTTTTCTTCGCTTTTAGTGATGGTGGGGTTGGTGGGGGAGTGTCGTTGTTATGGCTCATTTTCCCCTCTTGGTTGATCCGCGGTTAATTTTGTCCACTGACGATACCATGGCCTTTGTGCACTCAAATCTGAAGGGGTGTTACTGGCGAACGCGACCCTCGGTGTTTTACTTGGGCGCAAATAAAAGATTCGGACGGAGTGACATTGATATTTATGTTGCAACCACGGATTTTGTTTGTCGCACCGTCCAGATCATTAATTTGCGCCCGAGTACTGCCAGTACTCAGCACCTTACTGTAGGCCTTAAATGGGGGGGATTTAGCTGGCTGGGCGGATTGGTCGCTGAGCCAAGAAAACTGTAAAGAGTTTAGTGAGAATACTTGTAGCTTCTGTCACTCTTAAGGCGGGTGCTTAACAGCCTAGAAGCTGCCTTGCCCCTAAATGCTTCTGACAAAACAATGGATGTTCCTGTGATGAAAATCTGAAGTGGGATATAAAGCCAAACACCTTGGTTACGGTATTCATAGAAATAGAATTGGCAAAAAAGGCGAGGAACAAATTTGAAGGCAATGCGATATTACCCTCCTCAATTCCCATCTTGAAGCTACCAAGCCACCTAGACCTGGTGCGCAAACTCATTCGGAGACCTAGGTCTCTTTTCCGTTAGCTGTCATCTATGTCCTCTTGCGCAAACTCTCTAATAATTGTAGCCAAGATGGCTTAAATGAACCGTCATGCTTAAGTCTTTTATATGGACGAGCGCACTAAAGTTATTCCACCCCTGTAACTCTGATGGCTACTTTCGGAGCCGATTTGCATGACCTAGACAGACAGCCCAACTCTCTGGACGATTAGCAAGAGGAAGTAGGATTGATTTACAGTCCGCTTTGATGTTTTTTCGTCTTTTTCTTCAATATATAGTACAAGTATAGCTTAACCCAAATTTGATCCACCCTCCCCTTGGTAGCAGTCTCTACTTGTTGTACAGTATCTCCAGAGAGCCCACGGCAGGCACAGAAGCCTGGATTGGGATGGCTCATTTTGGTTTTAAATTAATAAAAGCAGATTGACGCCTAATAATTCAACTACGATACCAGTTTCATAGTCCTAAAAACATGCCCTCCGGGGAAAATCAAGAGGAAACACGCACCAGACCATTGTACGAGAGGCAACTCCAGAGTCCTAGCACGTGATCCAGGCATTCTACTCTCACGGTATATTACATCACATCATAATATGATGGCACGGGTTCCCCGAGTGGGGTAATTTAGATTGTAGCTTAGCTTAGCGATCTTGTAGCTACCCTACCACAACTACAGTTTTTATCTTCACCACCAGCACATTTCACAATGGATTCAACAACAAAAGCAATAGACCCCTACGGGGACGTCCTTGCTATCCTCCCCACCACCAAAACCAAACTCCGGGTATCCTCAAAGATTCTATCGACCGCATCGCCTGTCTTCCGCGCAATGTTTTCTCCACACTTCCGCGAAGGTATCGCCCTCGCCTCCACCACAGAATTAGTAGAGGTCAAATTTCCGGACGAGTCACCGCGAGCGCTGGAGGCCATATTCAATGTGCTGCACTTCAGGCATGACTGCGTGAGTGCGAGTGTTAGCTATGACGTCCTCTATGAGATTGCGCTCGTGGCAGATAAGTACAACCTCGTCAGGGCTCTGGGACCTTGGAAGGAGGTTTGGCTGAAGAGGGGGGCGGGGGACGATGGGAGGGGGTTATTTGTAATGTATGTGTTTGGGGACAGGAGGGGATTTGATGAGGGGTGTCGGAGGGCGATTATGCAGGATCAGGGGTATGATCGTGGTGAATGTGATGATGGTAGTGCTGGTGGGGGTGATGAGGGAAATGGGGAGAAGGAGGGGGGGAAAGCGAGGGAGAACGGATGGGATTATGATAAGCTTCCAGAGAAAGTTATTGGTATGATATACTGTTAGTGCGTGGATAATTGGACAATGTGTCAGGGGATGCAAGATCTCCTCACTGAAGAGTAACTCCTCTTAAGGGGAGAAAAGAAAAAAAGAAAAAAGAAGCGACTAGCCGTTATCAGAACAGGCAGCTCCAACCTCCTCGCACTTGGTCCAATTATTCGGGTTCTTGGAGTACATCCCACCCTGCTATCCTATCTGTGATCATAGCTAATACAATATTAGAATCAATATCCGCGGTCCGAGTAACAACCATCAGCTCCCTCCTCTCAGTGACGGAGCACTTCAGAAACTTATACCAGGGTCCCGGCATAAAATGCAAAGCCCGTGTACTAACATCCATCTTCAACACTTCCAACTGCCGAGCACTCACCTGCGACGCGGCAATCCTCGGCTCACTAGTTCGGCACGAGGCCGCCATTGGAATATTCCCTGTGCCCCCATCACCATATAGAGGAATCTCGGTTGAGAGTTTAGCCAAGGAAATAAAGGGCCTCCGCTGCTTCGTGGACATTGACACGGGGCACGAGAGGTGCATGATTGTTAATGAGGTGATGGAGAAGGTAGATGAGGAGCTTAGTACAGTGGACGTATGGAGTAAGTGGGTGAGCAGGAGGTGGAATATTGGGGATGCTGATTCATAGGAGGGAGAGAAGATAGGAGGGGGATTCTGGGCTTGGGTTTGTTGATGGGAGGGGGGTGGGTGGACTGCTATGAGGTAGGGGTCGGGTATAGTAGACCGGGGATGAATGATAGTTGCTATACAGTAGGAATCTTAAAGTGTAAAGCCGGAAGAGGTTCAATATTATTGTCATCATAACAAGAAGAAGCTACTCTGGATCCAGGTATATGTGCAGTGGAGAGGGGCATTGTGCTTGATGATGGTCAATATTATAGGTAAAATGATTGGCTTAAAAAATATATGGTGAGGGTGCCCTTGGAGCTCGTAATAAAGTGACTAATCAAAAGTCTTGGTGATTCCCCCATTTCACACCAAAAATGGGCGAAAGCTCCACTTTTAAATTATTGATATCTCACCAGAAACTAGATCTCCATTCCCCAAACTTCTGGTTTAAAGTCTCTTCATCTGTGTAATATCCCATAATTAATTTCAAGTATACTGATCATCAACTGAAGGTCCTACTGGCTTGTAAAGTTCTGCCATTTCTTGAAAGTTATTATTTTCGCTAATTTACTAAGTTAATTGCCCCAGCAACCACTTACCAACAAGGTTCCCATCTTTGATAAGGTGTGCAATAAGAAGGAAGTGTCAGGAGACTCTGTATAAAATAGAGAATAATCTTGAGAGATATATATAACGACTTAGGTAGTTTCTAGAAAGTTTTCCATCCAGGTTTGCTAGAGAAACTTGGGTAAGAAACCCTTGGGAAGGGTGATTTTTGGTGTGAAAGGGGCCCATCATCAAGACTTTTGATTAGTGACTTTATATAGTGGGTCTCATTGGGTTGTAATTTATAATACTAACTATGATCGTGTAACCTCCGGCTATTGAAATCTGAATACCATGAGATTTCATTGTGGGCTGGTTCTCTCTTCTGTCATGTGATGCCCTCGCTGACCAGAAGGGTGATGCTCCGAATCTCCCTCCAACTCTCTGTGCCATGCTGATTACACCCTGTCTAGGCAGGTTTCGTGTATGAGTTCATAGTTACCTTGTCATCCTCTCACAGGCACTGGTTTTGCACCCCATACTTGGTATATACAATTGTCAGTTACAGAGGCAACTGGTCAATACGTGATTGTTAGTCACATGTTATCGGTAAAGTATTTGGCCTGGCGCGTGTGCTCCACGGAATTACACTACCTATGGGGAGTGGGGTCAGTTGAATTAGCATTTTGAAAAATTGTGATCTGGTTTGGTCGATCATGATCATAATTCTTATCATCACCTTTTCCTTCTGCACTTCAGAACAGCTCCGCCTGGAGTGAGCACTTCGCATAGGACTCTACATCAGCAGAATGCTATCCTGCATCAGATACTGAGGTGTTGCATTCAGACCTGTATAGTGTGTACTGTGCGTCCTGTGCGCCCTGTGTGTCCAAAAATCAGGCACCACATGTGGTTGCGTCAGGGGCCTCTGGGGACCATTCACAGTCCAGGGTTCCGTCTGGACATATTCAACTTAGCAACACTGCCTCCCATGCATCCAGACTCCAACCAGAACACGATCGCACATCAGGCTTTACCACCACCCATTGTAACGACCCTACAGATAGGTAGCTACAGAGGACTAGAATCAAGGTCATATGATATACCCAGAGGTAACTAGATTGAGGATAGACCAGTATACTTGGTATACTGCCGGTAGCCATGAGTTGGTACCAGTGTCTACGAAGTGACTTGGTGACATAGGGTTAGACCGGGTACCCTAGGTAGGCCAATGTTACCCTGCTAGGCAGGGTAACCTTCCAAGAGCATGTTCGCATAAAGTTAAGTCCACATAGTAAAGGTTGCACCAGTCTCTGAGGCAATATTATATGTGGTGGTACGGACTCCCGAAGGGAATAAACGCATAAAGGGGGAAAGTTACCCCAACTTAGAAACATGATTACCCTACCACGGAGAGCCAGTTGCCCTACTGAGGTACACCGCTTACGCTACCTTCACTGACGAAGTCATCTGCGGCCTTAGAGGAAAGTTATCACACAATTCTTTTTTCTTTTTTTCTTTTCTTTTTTTATATCATGTCTTCGTAGTTAAGTACAAGAAACAGCATGGAGGGCTAGCTATGGCCGAAACAAAACTATGAAACAATCCAACGGCCCGCTTCATCTCGTCATGGGACAAACAAATACCCGCCACCCGTAGGAAAGAAATCAAACATGAAGACCGAAACCGTACTCCCAAGACCCTGTGGTATGGGCATAACCGCACACCAGCCACCAGCCTAAACTAATGGGGAGGAAAGCATAGGAATGCCAAACACGAACAAACCCAACATAAAGATCTACAGGAGCAAAGAAACCCTTCAGCAGGCTCCCCAATACAAAAGAAAAGAATCTTACGGCCCAAGGCTGACGGAGCGGAAGGATAAAACTACTGTTGCAGGGTGCCCTAGCGGAAAAAGGCACTGAACCCCAACCCAAAAGGCTACAGGGGCGAGCGGGTCGGGGACGGACTGTCCCCAGTAATCGGCGAGCGACAGACTTTAGGAACATCCAAGGAGGTAGTGCTATACCATGGAATACCGTAACCATCACGGGGTGCGACCGTAGAGTAAATCGCGGAAGAGGGAGAAGAAGGCGAGGGGAGCCACCCAGCGAGGAGAGCTACTCAGCAGAGGGGATGCCAGCTACAGCGGATAGACCAAGGGCCGACCCGACGATATTACCGCCCCTCTCATGGGGTCCATTGTTACAGGAGAGAGAGCGTCACTACTGGAGAGGATCCCGGACGAGAGGGAGACCGCTGGCGACGGAAGGAGGAGGAGCGAGTAAGGTGCCAGCTAGATGTAGCAGTATGGTGCAAGCGGGTCTAGCGCATGGGAAGCGGGAGAGGCAAAGCTCGCCAGTAACAAAGATGTCTGAACACGGAGGAACAAGTCAGGGTCACGATTTTCCGAATGCCGACTCTACCGACCAAGCAACTCAGGAGAGAGTGCAATACCAGAGAGCAGGGCCACCAGGGCAACTACTTCACCGATAGCCCGAACCTAGCGACCGTGTATTGACGATGGGAAGAGGGTTGCCGACCGTGCAAATCGCTAAGCGACAGGCGTCGCGAAGTGCGGGGTAAGGGGGAGAAACATCAACTCGAGCATGCTCAACGATGACAGAATCAAGAACACCCTGGGAGGGGAGGCCAAAGACCCCAGAGAGAGGAAAGGGGGAGACAGGTGCGTAACACTCTTAGGCAGAAGCCATCAAGGGAGGTCAGAGGCGGAGGACACTCTCACGATGATTTCTCATGGTGTTGAGATTTCAATCGCTGGAGGTGGAGCGGACGAGAAAGATGAAGTTATCACACGATAGGGGGGCTCTTATATCAGCAAAACGGTAGCCTAGGTCAGATACAGTAGTATTGCGTCCTGACTCTCCAAACCTGAACTCTGCGTCCTGGGCGTCCTGGGCATTGTGTACCTATGCGCTACATCGGGTTGTGTCTGGTGCGTCCAGAGACCCTTGCCTACACAGGGCTCCGTCCAGACACATGCAACTAAGCCACTCTGCCTCCCAGGCATCCTGACTTAAACCTCAACACCATCGCACATCAGGATTCACAACTATCCCTGATTCTCCATACAGCCTTCTTTCTCTTGTAGCCCAGATGTGAGCAAGATGTATTTCTTGGCAAAGAAAATCTAGTGACTACTGGTGGCTGGTGAGAAAGCCATCATACCCTTAATGTTAAATTTGCGCTAAAGACATAAAGTTCTATTTTCAGAACTTTATCTAAGAGGGAGTGAAAATGCCTGCTCACTCCAGTCTGAAAGTGAGTGGTAGCCATAACGCTCTCAAGTCTAGCATAGTGGCTGGTGGTTTCTCGGCACTTGCCTCAAACTGGAGGCGACACGACAAACTCTTTTCATCACAACACTCAACAGTGGCCCAGGTATTGACACGCCCGGGCTAGAGCCGCAATACTCTACCACACCCAGATAATGAATGCTGAATCCGACACATGGAGGTTCCTGGGCTTGATGCCAGCTATCCAGTGGTATAAGACTCATCCCCAGACGGATATTATTCATGAAGTTACAGGGCTGAATGTGGGAGGGTGCTGGCGATCCCAGAACTAGATGCGAGGTCCCTCCACAACCAGTGCTCCGATCCTGAATCTGATTGCGGGAGATTGTTAGGCTCGATGTCAGCTACGCGGCAGTATAAAGGACGGATCTGTGGCATCGAAACCCAGGAACTCGCTGACTCTTGTAAGAGTTATCTTTATAGATACCCAGGCGATCCCAGAACCCGATGGCAGAATCCACCACAACCAGGGCTCCGATCCTGAATCTGATTGCGGGAGATTGTTGTGCTCGACGCTAGCCATGCAATGGTATAAGGTATGTCCCTGTTGCATCAGAGCCCATGAAAGGGCTGTTTTCTGTGCAAGAGGTATCAGATATCAGGCTGGGGATACTTTACTTGATGGCCGATATGTCCACAACCGATGGAGCAATTTTGGTTCTGTTTGTGGAAGGTTCAAGTTGCTGGGCCTGATTCCAGATTTCCAACAGTATAAGATATATCTCGGTCGCATCATAACCTAGGAACGCTCTGTCCTCTGTGTAGAGGATCTTTATAGTACATCAGCAAAAGTAATACCATGCATTACGGGAGCTCCGTGGGTCTGATGTACCTGACGCCGGAATGCGAATCACGAAGCAGGATGCAACATTGGATCGATGTTGCGTTACTTTGTGCTGTCTGTCCTGATACCATCCGGACACAGACCCCTACATCCTGTGCTTCCTCACTGCGTTTGGTGCTCTGCTACTCTATCCGAGTCCTAACGCCGCCCCATCCAGGACGCTCCCATCCTGACTTTGCCTGATCTACAACTCTCCCGCCCCGACGACGTCTGATCTAAGACTGTTGCGCCCAGATGCTGGTTTCTTCTCACCTAAAGTCAGGGCCTCGTAGATTTGACCACTTCTCGTCCTGATTATTTCTGCTCCTGCCTCCCTCGTGCGGATCACACAATCCTGATCTCTCCCTTCCTCACGTCTGGTCTGTTGTTCCCAATCTTCCGGCATATACATGCAGCGTCCTGATCTAATCGGGACTCTATCAGATGTCGTCCTGTGATCTCTCAGGCATTGTGAATCAAGACTAATGCGATCCTGGTGGTATTCCAAGAAGCTTTGCCCAAAGCTGTCACTATGAGTTTTACCGGATCATGATAGCATGTCACTAATTCTACACTGAATCTTTGATTTTGCTTGATGTCCTCATATTAATACGAAGCTCCTCCGCGTACCCTTTCCACATGTGAGAGCGACGACCGCATCCAGATCTTTATTACAGCTATGCTCCACTTTCTCAATCTCCTAACTACACACATCACTTCTCCCACCTTGCCTCTGCTCCATATCTGAGGGCTCGCTATTCACAGCTGCTGCCTCTTGCGAGTCTAGATCTTCAATGGTGAGCCTGAGGTGTCGCTAAGTAGTCGGAGTCAGGGTATTGTCTAAACTTACCCCTAAGGTCATCTCCTATGACCCATCTGGGATCTCTGGATGGGAATCGAGAAAGCTCGGGGGTTGTCTTACCGTCTTATGGAAATCGAAAGCCGTGACCGTTTCTTGTGAATCAAATTGGTTACCCGGAAGGGCCCCGATTCACAGGATGATGGGAGTTAGACTCTGAATCGATTGAGTTGAGCGTGTGGGCGCTAGTTGCGCAGTCAGGCTGAAATCGAACAACATGACAGTTTCTTGTGAGTCGGATTGGTTACCCGGAGGGGCCGCTAGGGCCCCCATTCCCAGGTTGCCGGGAGTTTGCCTCTGAATTCGTTGAGTAGATTGTGTGCCAGTGGGCACCCGACTGGCAATCTGACTCGGTACCTCTGCAGCCACTGCAGCCCAATTGTCAGTAAACCCTTAACAGCTATCTTCCTGGACCCTAGGCTCCGGCTGCATCTTGGGTTTGCTGGTCTCGCGAACTTTCTTGAGAATCATAGTCTGTAGCCAGTCCGGGCAAGAGGCCCATGTCTGGCGCTGGCGGCCAAATGGCTCTTCTGAGCTCAATATCATGTTAGCATCTGAGCTGGAACAAGAGGACACTGGGTTCGGGGTCAGGCTCTCCTGCTACCGCCTCCAGCTTCAAGTTGCATGTTGCAAGATGCACACACATTTGCCATGCTCACAGAGTATACCACAGTATCGCCCAGGTTAAGCAAATCATGATTCCATTGATGCCACCAAGAAAATCAGGTTCGGAAATCTGAAACATGTTCTTGCCCTTGAGGTACTTTCCCCATATTGCCTGAGGAATCTGTCGCGCGAGGAATGGATTCATCATTTGCCGGATCATGTTCATACGGATTAGTTGTGGCCTGGCTCACTACCTAGCGCACACTTACCGCCTACCACCTCAAGGAGAACATAAATCTATCCTTCTCAAGAAGGTAGTCCACACTACGCTCAATCGCCGTCGGGTCTTCTGGGAGATCGTACAAATTTCGAATTCAATCCTTTAAGTGGAAAACCAACTAGGGTTCGTTACGGGGCCTCCGGGGCCCCGAAAGATCCGGTGCCCCAGCTCTTTTCCCCGCCCCGCCCCGCTCAACGGCCCGGGGCGGGGTTTTCTTTTCTTGACCCCCCGCCCCTGTCCCCGCACGGGTCCCTGCCCCGTGTTTAGCCCCGGACAGGGCCCTGTCAAGCATCTTTCCCCGCTTGGTGCCCCGCGGGGCCCCATACTCCTTATCAATTTTCTGATTAACTTCTAACTTCTTCTTTTTCTTATATTATTGTTGTGTTTAAGGTGTTCGCTATTTTGTCAATTATAATGAGCCAGGGGTCTACCATTTATATTATATGTCTTAACTTATTTCATAATACCTTCTGTAGGAACTTAAATGTGTGAAAACCATGGGCTCGAGATGCACATGCTAATCTTCATTCCTCTACTATCTTGTTAGCCAGTATGGGAAACACTTACACCTTCCTCAGCCATTCTGAAAAAGTAAAATGCATATGCATCGACCCTGGCTAGAAGCAGGTACCCCAAGGGTCTAACTCATTTTATTCTCTACAGACATTTTTTGAAATTTATAAAACCAACAAATTTGGCATACGCTCAAAATAGTTTACTTAAATCATAGCTCAAAAATATTCCACAGGTTGAATCATATACCCTGATTATTATTCAGGGAGTAATACGCTCAGAATCATAGGCCCAAATTATTAGGCCCAGAACGATTGGCCTACTGTCATACGCACACACTGAATTATTATGCTGTGAATCATACGCCCACTATGATACCCTCTGATTATGCTGCAAATCATACGCCGAGAATCATATGCGCAGATTATTAGGCCCAGAATCATTGACCTACTGTCATACACACACATGGAATTATTATTCTTGGAATGATACGCCCACTATGATACCCTCTGATTATACCGCGAATCATACGCCTAGAATCATACGCCTAGAATCAGACGCCGGGATTATTAGGCCAAGAATCATTGGCCTACTATTATACACACACACGGAAGAATTATTATGCTAGGAATTATACGCGCACTATGATACCCTCTAATCATGCCGAGAATCATAGGCCTAGAATCATAGGCCTAGAATCATATACCTAGATTATTAGGCCCAGAATCATTGGCCTACTAGCATATGCACACACGGAATTATTATGCTCGGAATCATACGCCCACTCTGATATTGTCTAATTATGCCGTGAATCATATGACTGGAATCATATGCCCGGATCATTACGCTCAGAATCATTGGCCTACTATCATATGCACACACGGAATTATTATACTGGGAATCATACGCCCATTATGATACCCCTTGATTATTATGTCAGGAATCCTGGGCCTACAAGCATGTCCCCTGATTCCTAGGGCCAGCATCATGGGTCTACAATCATATGCAGTGATTATTATGCCAATAATTGGAATCATACGCCTACTATGATACCCCTTGATTATTATGACTGAAGTCCTAACCCTCCAATCATACGCACAGTACTCTAGTAGTATTTGAACCTGTCTATGTCCACTCGGGGAAGCCTTGATATGAGTAGCACAATTCATAATTATTGTCATTCTTTCTCCCCCTTTCTCTTCGGTATATTATCTAGGGTCTAGAGGACTTTGTAATAGCCGGGAGGTAATATCACATCATTTGACCTGACTAGCTGTAACAATTTAGAACGGTAACGGTAGGAATAGGGATTTCATTAATAATATGACAGAGCATAAGACAGAAAGATACTATGATCCATTTCCCCAGCCGGCATCTAAAGGGCACTGAATGTAAAGATAAAAATAAAAAGAGAAAAAGAGAAAAAGAGAAAAGAGTCAAAATGACAGCAAAGGGAAAGTCAAAAGTAATTTCTAAATACACTTAGGGAGCATTACCTCTACCCCTACTAAGTGTACTGCTAGGAGTGGCCCGACCCCGAGAACGAGTCCGAACGGCACTACCAGGCGGTGTCCAACCCCTTCCACGACTTGGCCGAACGGGAGTACGGGTAGCACTACCCCTACCACCTTGACCTTCTCCTCCAGTTCTGGATGGGCCACTTTCACCACCCCTGCTTTCACTCTCGCGTAAAGCTATAGCTGCCTCAGCAACCCCTGAATGCCCTCCTCGGGCACTATTTCCACCATCTCCCCCTGTATTGACCCTCACACTAGCCGTTCCAGCACCATGATCCCCACCAGATCCACGGCCAAGACCTCTTCCTCCACTCGCTACGCCTCTCCCACTACCCCTCTCACTGCCTCCGGTATTCCCTCTATCACTACCCCTGCTATTACCCTCCCCACCACTACCCCTACCTCTCCCCCTACCCCCGGCACTACTGATCCCAATGCCCACAACACTCCGACCAGTGCTTCCACCACCAATAGCAGCATCAAAGGTAAGTTGCCTACACACCGGTTGTCGTGAGACATTATGGGAATCATCATCGTCGTTGTTGTCATTGTTGTTGTTGTGGTGATTGCCGGTATTACTCCCGAGCCCACCATCAGCCTGTCATCCGCTCTCCCACCACTATTACTACTACCGACACTAGTATCACCACTGCTAGGGCTTCTGCGGCCCCTGTCACTACCCCCACCACCACTAGCTCCACCTCGACCCCGGCTGCCACCACTACCGGCACCACCACCACCACCACCTCGACCCCGGCTGCTATTACCCCCACCACCACCACCATGACCACCACTACCCCTACCGCCTCCACTACCGCTACTCCGGTTGCTGCCACGGTCACGTCTGCGGCTGTGGTTGCCCCCCCAACTACGGGTAGCCCCACGAGCACGGATACCCTCACGACCACCAACTCCTGGGGCCGGAGGGCCTGAATCATCACCTGGCTGATCAGAATAGCCTGGGAGCAGTTCCCGTAACCTCCGATCAGGTTTGCCTGCCATGACATTTATGACATCGTCCACTAACCTCATGTCTGGTACCATGAGCGTCATGCGCCCAGCATGCGCGGCGGTGAAAGCACCAGCTTATTCAGAATAAATTAATAAAGCAGATAATTTTATTCCCATTGAAAGTCAACTTACCTGTCATAGTCATCACCAAGAACTGCTCAGCAGCTACCTGAAGGCCATCGGCAGCTGCCTTTTGCCAGCGGAATGTCTGCGAAAGTGACATTCCAACAACAATTTCTTGGACAAGGCGGTAAAAGGGGGCTTTTGGGAGAAGGTATCCTCCATCCCTATGATACTTTATGATCTCTGTCATTGCGCGTCTGCCGGGAGGGTATCGAGCTGGCCGCTGAACCCCATTCACGTTCCTTCCCGCTTTCTTCCGCCCCAAATTGCGTGTTGCTGGCCCCCAGTTTCCACCGCCTTTGCGCCCCAGGACGCTCTCTTTTGTTCGGCGTTTGGGAGCCATTGGAAGAGTTGCTTTTTTTCTTTTTTTAATATAATAAGAGCGAGAAATGGAAAAGAGTTATTGGGAAAGAAAAGGGTTTTGAGAAGAATAAAGGATATTGAAGAAGGTTTGAAGGAGAAGGAAGATATTGTTGGTGAAGAAGGAGATTGTCGGAGAAGAAGATTTATACAAAAGGGGGGTGGTGGTGTTTGGGTTCGCGTTGGTGTGGATACACGTGTAGGTATTTGTGCGTATGACTGTTATGCATATATATCTTTATGCGTATGTTTTTTTGTACGTAAGAGCTGTACTTTCCCTAGTACTATGATGTATAATTAGTATTGATATGATAAACGGTCTAACGAGTCATGAAACACTTATCTCTCAAGCTGGCTCATCAAAGATCTTGAGAAGTCCCGATAGTCGGCCATTTTTCAATTTATAATTCTGGGCCAATATGTGACTGGGCCCATATTGATATGTACGTGAATTGTACATTGATTAAAGTTGCGTAAATCATCAACTCAAAGTCCCCAGAAAGTGACACTGTACAATATGTTTCATATAAGTTTGCGTTGAAAATAGCGTACAAAAGATTGTATATACATGAAGATGTTATATATTTTCTTTTTATGTATCAAATGTACAATCAGAATACCTAAATGATGTCAGTAGGTAGCACATGGCTTGAGTTATACGTAACCAACCAGGATTCACAACCTATGACAAAACTATCCCTGCATAACACAAAAGCATTGCCGGTATTTCCGAATCCTTCTTAGCAAGTAGGCATGCATGAGGTATCCCTTCTGCTCTGCGATTAGCACTCGTTGTGTTGTCCAGAAAACTGATTTATTTAGTAGGGCTCTAATCGGATGGGGCATAGGTATTCGGAGTCAATGTGACTGCCCCTCCGAAGTCCTTCAAAGGGCTCGACTTGCCCTCTTGTCTTTTTTTCCTTTTTCTTTTCTTTAAAGGAAGACCAAACCAAACTCTCTCCTGGCTCCTATTCCTCACACTTACGCGCTCACCCAATTTTTCGAACTGCGCCCTTGCCATCAACACAGAAGTTATACTCCATCTTAAATCAAGCTCTCCTATTCTCTCATATTAGGCAAGCAAAGTTCATCGCTTAAAAAAAAAACAAGCAGAAAAGGAAAACACTTTACCTACAGCTGGATCCGCACTCCCCTCCCCTATTAACGCCCCTGATCCTGACTATACAGCTTCTGTTGTGGCCCACCGTACCTCTTTCGTTGAGGCGCATCTCTTTACTTGCAGCGCATCTCTTTCCTTGCGGCACATCTCTTTCGTTCCGGCACACATATTAGCTTGCTGCACTCATTAGCCCCATTACCTCTCAGATACGGCAGGCACTTAGAGCTGTACCCTAGTACAATTCTGGGCTGGCAAAATCGAAAGGAATCTGGCTGAAACAGCATTTGATTGGTACAAGAGAGCCTGTTTTGGTCCAAGGAATCTTAAATACCGTCAGAGTCTTAGCGAACAGGCTGAATAGCGGGCAAGCGGGGCAAAAGGGTGGCATCTGGATTATTGAGATCAGGGATAGCTCGTCGGTGCAACTAGCACTGCCCAATAAAGTAAGCTATTAATATCTTGGATTTTCCCTTTATTCATGGACCCCGACTTTGGAGTATCAGACATAGCATTGATATAATACTCACAAATCATACGCCCAAATCATACGCCCAAACTAATATTGGAATATAGAACACACCCCTTGAAAAGCAATGCCGTCCCCTTATAAATGGAAGCCACTCCCGGCAGGGGCCCTGGGCAACTCACAAAACCCCGAAACTATCCGTCGGAATCAGCATAGAGCAAGTCTTACCACTCTTGAAACTGCCTTTGAAAGAGCCCGCGCCAATCGTGGCAATCGTCTAGGACAATGGCGGGATTTTGCGAGAAACTATGACGACTACAACGCGCTCGATGAAACTGATAAAGCTGAGGTGAACCGTGCGATGATTGCCGAGGAGAATGAGATCTTGGAGCAGGAGCGCATTGCAATCTTGGCTGATTGGAGGCGATATTATCCGAACCAATTTGAGGAGAATGGTTCACCGCTGGCAGATCCCCCCATCCCTGTTGAAGTAGACTCTCCTGAGAGTTCTCCGGCTCACTCTGTAAATCCTTCACCAAAGGTTAGACCTGGGGTGAGAATGAAGAGCCTTCTTGATCGCGTAGTGAAGCGACCAAGAAGAGAGACCAATTCCTCTTCCCTGCCAGATTCTTCCCCATCAGCTCCGTTCCCAACAGCTTCTTCTGGCAGAATGCATGCACACGGAGCAACTCGCCCATTTGCCACAGAAGCGGCTGTACCTTCTTATGCACCGGGTAGTGGTCTTGAGTCTGCCCCGGAGCCATAGCAAGTTGGGCTAGCAAGTAAGTACTTATTAAATACCATCTACTCACTCGTCTTTGCCAGTTCCAAGCGGTAGTCATTACTTCTCTTGAGGACAATCTAGTAGTAAATATACCTTTCTGAGAATACTAAATACCCTACAGGTAATACTAGCCATGGCATTTACCCAGAATCTACAGGGGATACACTTATGAAATATTTGGCTGAATGAGGCATTCTTGGCAAAGACGAGAGAGTAAACAATTGCCTAGTTATCTGAGCATTTTTACTAATGTTTTACTCTTATTTCTTTTAGGTCAGAGAAGTTCCTCAATTCATACCCGTAGGAAAGACCATACCTCAGAGTATCGATTGACAGAGGAGGATATGAAAGGCGATTTGGACACGACCGTTCACGAGGAAGAGCTGGACGCTAAGGGTAAGCTATTGATTGATTGGGTGAAGCCCGTTGAATGGCTTTTGCCTAATGCTGAGGCATATGAGGAGTGGGAGGAGGACGAGGTGGATAAGGAAGTGGAAATAATTGATCTCTATGACTCTGAAGATGAGAACGGCAATGGCTCTGAAGATTCTGATAAAGTTTATGGGGAGGAGGAGCTGGATATGGAGACGGATGAAAGTGAGGGTGAGTATGATGATGATGAGGAGGATGAGTATGATGATGAGGAGGATGAGGGTGAAGATGAGAAGGATGGGAGTGAGGGCGAAGAGGAGCGAGAATATTCTGGGGCACTCATTAAGCCTGAGGACGAAGATGTTGATATGACAGGGATGGAGGAAAGCGATCCGTTGAATTTGGCCGGCAGAGGGGCACCAATGGGCCAGGCATCTCGCTCCAGTGAGCTCTACAGCGAGGATGCTAGCCAACGTCGGTTCGGTGCCAGCACACAAGAGATTGGAGAGCGTTTTCTTGGTAGGGCTATGACGCCCAAAGACTTTTTCGCAAGCCCCAAAGACCAACAGGACAGTATAGAAGATATTGTCAATAGGAGAAGGAGATATCTTGCTGGAAATGCACGCCTGATCCGCGATCTCGAGGCTGCTGCAAGAGAAGATGCTGAGGAACAAGGGATTGACTTGAAAGAGATGGATCGAATTGACCGGGAGCTGGACATGCTAGCTCTTCTCAATGCGGCCAACCAGAAAATTCCTCGCCGTGTTAAACAGGAGCCCAAGAGTTAGGGGTTTTTGCTTCTCATCTCCTTTTTTCTTGACGCCCCGCTTCCCCTGCTCTAGTTTCCTTATGTTACTCTAGTATGTCTTGTATCCCTTCTATCCGGAACTACCACCTCACCTCTTAATATCGCAATACAGTATTATACATCAAATCCTGTGCAGTCTAAGTTGTTTTTTATTTTTTATTTTTTTATTCGCCTTCCCTTCAGCCAGCTGGGCTTATAATTTAATTTCCATTTTCTGAATAAGTGGTTCTGATTAAATTCCCTATTATTCTTTGATTTTTGTTTTTATTTGGTTTAAGGGGCCTGGCTGGTATACTCTATACACATTGTATAATAGCCTAGGTCAAGTTTATCTCGCCATCTAGATTTGCAGTTTGAATAGTAGAACGAGATAGCGGCCCATCAAACTCATTATTTTCAAAGGGCAGCCCAGCAGAGGTAGCTGGTCAAAACGTGACTTTGCCTCCAAGGTGCATTTGCCAATTCTATCATGTATCAGAAAAGACGCCACTATAGGTAAATATGCGCCTGCCCCCACACACCTCAAGGGGTCTGTCTCCAAAAGAAAAAGTTCCTCTTAACCGCTATAGCAGTCTGATACTGTTAGAAGAAGGGTCAAGTCTTTGCTAACATTTTCCTTACTTCCAAAGTCAAGGAACCCCCAGGGCTAAACGCTACAAGAGCTACCTAGCACTAGCCAACGAGAAACTCAGGGTATTAGACCCAATGAAAAATGCCCAAAGAAATACACTCAAAGCAATATGCCCAGAGAGACATGTCCAATACAACATGCATAAAGCAATACGCCCAAAGGAATACGCCGAAAGCAATACGCCTAAAGCAATACACCCAAAGCAATACGCCCAAAGCAATACGCCCAAAGCATTTACTAAAAAAAAATCATGTGAAATATTTCATTCCCGATACCCGGGTATTAGGGGGTTGGGCTATTTCCACGCGTACTAAGAATACTCCAGTCTAAAACTATACACAGAAAGCGATACGCCGAAATTCTTGCGCCCGGACTCAAACCCTCAATGTGATCTCTTTCTATTGAGCCGAGACCTAATTCCGTACATTCCTTTAGACAACCTAGCTTCCACCGCTTGCAGAATATAATTCTATCTCAGAATCAGAATCAGAATCCACTATCTCACAATAAACCACACCCATAATCACCCTAGCACTAGTACTTCCACTTCGCATCATCTTTATACCGTGTACTGTAGCACGGATATAGATTCCAGCCTTTAGCGCAGTAAGAATCCTATCATATTCAATATCATCGCAGTCCAAGAATCCAGATACAATTTCTTTTCTCTGGAGCTCCACATTCTCTGATATGTCCTCGTGAATCTTAGTTCCCAACCAATACATATCACCCAAGGTCGGAGCATGCATGCCAGCTTTCGGATAATCCATCATGTCTACCGTATAGTTCAATGAGCAATATTCAGAATAGGATAATTGTGGTTTGGCTTACAAAAGAAGCGTATAACTTTATGACCCGATGACAGCGAGTAGAGATATGGATGAGAAAACAGGTTTGGCTCGAGGTTACCATAGTTGTCAAGCGAACTCTGAGGAATGCCCTTTGGCTCAAAGAAGCTATGATCGGTGGGGGCCTTTGCCATTGCGCGAAGTCGAGGCAGAGGAACGATATCCTCGCGGATGTTTTCTCGCGAGCTGGACCCAAGGATACTATCATGAATGGTACTCTCCATAATAAGAATTGGTAATTGACAGGTAGAGATCGAGAACGATAATCGTTAGCTAGTAAGGGAAAAAGATTTTAGAATAATGAAATCCTATAGAGTAACAGAGAATTGATGGTGTAGGAATATTCGGTTAGAGATAGCATTCGTACCAAGAGGAGGATACTGATAAAAACAAAGACCAAACCAAACTCTACTCAGCTTTGATAAAGGATAGCAGCTTATATATTCAGCTAATAGGTACTAAGTTGGAGAGAATACAATTCAAGTTGAGAACCGTATCAATTATGTAAGAGAGAGCTATCATTCAAACTCCAGGCCTGCAACCAACTGCCACGTTATTTTTCCTTTTACTAAATGGCGATGAGAATCGCACTCCGGAAAGATTTCCAAGCTTGCTATCCGACCCTCAATCGTGTACCCCAAATCTAATACTTGTATAATATCACTATGCTCCTACATTCGGAGCTCCTGCATTCCTGCAATCCGTCCACCTCTGCATAACTTCACAGCCTTGCTACCATGATTCACCCATTCGAACCCACAGAGTTTCAATTGGTATCGCCGACCAATCCGTGGTGACCGACCATTAGCCCATCCCTTAGCTACATCTCTCTGTTAGCCTTCATAGAACTGATCACACGCATATGTGTCTTAATACTCCTATCGTGAGATCTAGTAATAACATACAGAAAAAAAGGTCTGCAGTCTTTCTGCCAAAGGAGATGGTAGTGAGATCGACTGGATCAAGTGGACCAAATGTCCAGGTTTGAAACTGTGATATTGGAGTCCTCGGAATTAGACTCTGGGCCATTGTCTTCGGAAACAATAGAGAAAGGGAGAGAGTAGGTAGTAAGAGGTTTTGTTTAGTATTGTAGTCCTATGATATATCTCGGTTAAGAGAGAGGCTGCTTTATTGAATAAGATGCCACTTATATATAACACAATAGAAATCATATTTAAGCACTCGGAAATAGCCTGAGAGGTGCCCAACAATAGCATTACCAGTACCCGTAGAGGTCATTTTTGCATGAAGTTCATACTTTGGAACTACTTCAAGTTGTCGGGACGGGAAAGAGCTCCAGAGAACTGATAGCTATTACACAGAAGGTTGGACCCTAAGATTTGATTGCCAAGTCGCAGTCATAGCGTTGTTTGAGACTAGTGAATTAAGATGGGCCAACTCGGCTAAATACTCCAATTTAGCTATATTGAGACAGGGATACTGTAGTCCTGAAGCCCATTCTCCGAAATCCTAGTTCTCCATTTTGACACCACCTGCAGGGGAAGTGCCGAGGATGTCCCTGGATTCACATCTCGCTTAATATTTACCAAAGTAGAATTATTTCTATGCAATCATACGCACAAACCATACGCACAAACCATAAGCACAAACCATACGCACAAAGAACCACATGTATAAAAATCATATGAATAATTCTATTGAATAGTTACTGATAGTCTAAATAGTTCATATGCGAGTAGAGAAATCAAATCACAGAACAGCGTATGGTTCAGATTGATAGTTTAGCAATTCTATCAGCATCTTATAACCCTTACTCATGACCCACCATCTATTTCTTTTGCAGAAAGTTTACTCAAAGCCGACAGAGTTTACTTATATTAAGTCTCTAAAGTCTTCAGGTCAATCATTCTAGAAAGCTCTCTCATTTTTCAAGCCTCTTTAAAATAATGTCTTCGCAAGCAGAATCCTCGCGAGCCGTCAGCCAGCGGTCCTATTCCACTAGTCTTGTACGAAGCCGCACGTCCTTTCTACGCCTACAACATGAAACTTCTTCACAAGAACAATCTCCATCTTTCTCCCTGCTCTCCGTTGAATCAAGCCCGTATCCAAGCGAGTACCCAATAACACCAACTCCAGGACCTCCTCGCAGCCGCCCCCATGTACCAATTTCAAGTTCAATAAGATCCATACACTCGGACTCTGTCTCACTATCCCCAGGAAACCAGGACCCTGCGCGAAATATGCTTCATTCAGTGGCACCTGCTTTACCAATAAGCGAGGGCGATGAAAATTCATTGCAAATATTGGGGAACTTTTTTCTCTCTGCGGAAGAGTATCACGAGAGTTGGATAGAGTGGTGGGAGGAAACGCGCGGGTTTGCAGCATATACCGCAAAACAGGGTGGTAAAAAGAGGATAAGATGGAATTCTGAGCTACGTGGAACCGAGATATGGAAATACTTTCAACAATGCGCGGACCGTACGGGTAACAGTATTGGCACCCCGCGAGTGATGTGCATCATATGCAGCAAGGTTCTAGCTCATCCAAGCGGCACAGGAACTAGCTCAATGCATCATCATAGCAAGTCCTTGGCCTGCAAGAAGGCAAGAAGATTCAATGGATTTGATACCAGAGGTTCACAGAGCTCTGATGTTCTTATGATGTTGCAAAAGGGAACCAAAACAGGCAATAGACGTAAGATTATCGATCTCACAACGCCGGTAGGATTCGATCAGCAGTTGTTTGAAGAGTACTTTCTAAAAGCCTTTCTCGCGACGAATCTCGCATTTAATTGCTCCAACACCCTTGCCTTCCGCCGCGCCTTTAAGTATGCCCGCCCGGGTATAGAGATTCCTAGTCCTACCAGCTTGACCAGACAATTGAAGCGGCTAGGCCGCTCTACAGTGGACGATATTCGGATGAGCTTACCGCTGGATACTAAGATTTCACTAGCTGTTGATACCTGGACTTCCCCAAATAAATTAGCATTCCTCGCAGTTGTAGCGTATTGGATCTCCGATTCTTGGCAAATGGAGGAGGTACTGCTTGGATTTGAGGAAATAAAGGGTTCTCATACTGGGACAAACATGGCTAGGATAATTGATGGGGTTCTTGACAAATATGGGATTCAGAATAGAATTCTTGGTTTTACTACAGATAGTGCGAGCAACAACAAAACCCTTACGAAAGCCTTAAACAATGCGTGGAGTTCACTATCGGTTGAATGGAACCAGTTGGAAAACCATATCCCCTGTATGGCGCATATAGTACAGCTTATACTTGGCTCGTTTATGGGTTCGATCAAGGTGAAATCGAAGGATGGTCATATGCCATGTGGCTTTAAGACAGATTATATCGACAAGGTTATAAGGCTGGATAATGGCTTTAATAAAACCATAGAAAAGGTAATATACACGAAGCCCGATATACTCAGACCTAAACATTTTTTATGCACAAATCTATACCCACCTGTCTATGAACACAGGTCTATATTCCCCAATTGAAAACACTTGTCGGCTAAAGCCGAATTAATGGCTGTTGGTGGTGAATCCTTAAACTTTCAAAGGTGAAAAATTATCTAAATCTCTTCCGGGCTACATCTGGCTACTATAACCTTGATCCGTGATAATGCTAATCATGTAATATACATACTAGCATCGGAAAATCAGCATTGCGACTGGAGCTTCACCTCAACGCCGGCAACACTTTATTCAAATTCAGAATGATAGCGTCAAGATTCCAACTACTCTTCTTTACGATGTCAAAACACGATGGAACGCGACTCTAAATATGTTAGAGAGATCCCTACGATTGCGCAAATTCACAAAGGATTGGTTACAAATATATTCGCAATTTGTGCCTTTATGGTCAACCCCGGAGGAATGGAAACAGGTCGAATAGATTCTTGAGGTACTTCAACCCATACGGTTTTGGACGTTGTGGATGTCTAAAACACGGGGGGTTAGTATACATCGGGTATTCCAAGTCTATCAAGATATCTTTGATCATTTGGAAATGCAGATTGTGAAGTTAGAACGGAAGAGGATGCAGTGGAAGGTTGATATTCGTCAAGGTTTACAGAAAGCTAAATTAAAGGCAGCATTGTACTACCGTAAAACAGAAAACCCACAAGGTCTTCTGTTTGGCATTGGAGCTTGTCTTAATCTCTATTGCAAGCTTAATCTATTTCATGAATGGGATTTCGATGATGCGACTGGTGAGACGGAGTATGAGAAGTCATATAAAAAGGCGTTTATAGCATATTATGATCACCACTATGCGCCAAAGAATGCCCCAGGCGCTGACACACCAATTCCATGAAACGGTCTAAATAGTCAATTGAAACACCTTCATGGGTCGAGACCTAGAGCCAGTGTGGTTAGTGAGGCACTTGTCTGCATAGAGTCTGCTTACGAGATTGAGCCTCCAGAGCCCCTGACGGAAGACATCGAGCCCGGACAGAACCCGAGCCCTGGAGGTTTCTTTTACGAGGCAAATATATTGGACTGGTGGAAGGTTAATGCAGGAAGGTTTCCTAACTTGGCTAGGATGGCTAGGGATGTTCTTGCAGTTCAGGGAGGCAGTGTTGGAGTGGAGCGAGTATTTAGCATGGCAAGAGCTGTAATTCCCTACCGGCGCTCCCGATTGAAAAGCAGTACAATTAGAGCCTCAATGCTTGTAAAATCCTGCGAGCACGAAGAATTACGACGAGAGCTAGCAAACCACGATGGGGAACGAGAGGCAGAGCGACTTGAGGAAATGGCTCCAGTGGAGGACTACCGTTTTTGGGCTGATGGGAAGGGGCAGAGCAGTGAAGATGATGGCTGCTGTATCTCCGATGATGACAGGTCACAAAAGAAGGATATAGCATGGTCTTTCGTGGATCAGGACCGACGGCGGGCCTTTGCCAGAGAGCCAAGACCTATACTACCTGCCCGCGGCTCGATTCAGTCTCAATATGCACGCCCTACAACAAGTCAAATTCAAGATCGTACGAATCAGTTGGATTGCGCTGAAGAATCAGAAGGGGATTACGATGACGGTATATGGGATAGCATGGTCAACATATATGAGGCATCAGGCGAAGAGACAGAGGCTGAGGAAGAACCTGGCCGGGAATATTCTGAGATTTCAACAGGAGCGAGAGATCTTGGAGATGGAGACCCAGAAGCGGGTGCAGAAAATGGTATAGGTGGTGGTACAGGGGGCTTAGCAGGGAGCAGGGGGCAGGGTTTAGTGGAGGATGCCGAATCGGAGATACGCGATTCGCTTTCAGTCATTGAAGTGATTAGAGACGAGCAGGCCGGGGTTGGGGCAATGACCAGAAAGCGTGCAGGCACTGGAGGGAAAGAGAAGAAAAGGTTCCGCCTGACCTAAGTTAGTTAATCTTTTGCAAAATCATTACAAACCTACAGAATCAGGTTATTAGACCTTAAGTTGCCAGAAACAGTAGTCGAGTATCTTGATCATTACTAAAGTTATATGGAAACCTTATTAGGTCAATGGTTCGCTTCAGGTACAAGGTATCAGCAACTCTAGCGATGCGGCGATATCATCTGATGAAATAGTCATCCTTGGGCAGGGTATAGTAATGGTTGAAAATTGTAGTCATGAAATCAGAGGCTTAGTGTAAAGATTACTGTGTACCCAAGTTCAAGTCTGATACTTTCTATGGAAATTGCGACCTTAGATATCAAACTTCAACTCTTCCATAGAAATAGACACAGCAAGCACTAGAAGAGATTAGTCCATATGGCGTGCTCCAGCATCGCGAGGTTCCCGACTTGCAAGAGAGCGGCAGCGTTGCTTACCCTATAGGCGTCATTTTTCCAGCCTGAGTCCCTCTGTTGGCCTATAAGCAGTAAGCATTCATTGCAGGCTCGATGTTCCACTAGGCCTCTGTTTGCTTTCTCTATTTGTCTTATGGCCGTGCTCTTTATTTCAGGCTAACTCTTGTATTGGGTACATGCGTGTTTCGGCATATTTGCTTGTATCAATATTTCTCTGCAGCTACGCTCACGACTTGAGAACCTCTCGGCCCTGAAGGGAGCTATGTTATTTGTATCAACTCTTTTCAGAGAGAAATGTGCTAGAAGGCCTGAATTACCCCTCAAGTTGCCTGTCAAGTTACTTTCCAATCTGGGACCAGAGCAATATGCGGCCCTCTTGGTGTATATTTAGCGTTCCTTTTAGAGGAAGATATTGTCCTTACACTAATGCATATTTATTCAAGTTCTTATTCCTTTTCCTCTTTCCTGCTTTCTATTTTGAATTCTTTGTAGTCCTTTACTCGCAATACAGAGTTCTGGCATTCCAATCATCCTGAATCAGTGTAGATATGCTTATCACAGGCAGGAAGTATCCGGAAACAGGGATTAGATTTTTGTACGATAAACCCCCTAGAATTAGCAGAGCGCTCATACAAAATTGAATCCTCCTGTTTCTCCGGATGATACTTCTTGTCTGGGACGCCAGGTGGGCTTAATCCGCCCACCTCAGGTTGGCAGGGGGGGGCGTCTAGGATAGTTCTATGAAAGTAATCAAGCTAATCGGGCAGTACTGTACATTGAAGCCTTTACCCAAACTTAAGTTTTATCTTAGCCGCTTGTGATTTTAGGATAAAAGTATCTATTAGCCTAGCCAGCTAAGGCTGACTCCCGCTTGTAAATACTGTATCCACTTTTGAAAAGGGGAAAATATCCTCGGAAAAACCCGCTCTCAACCCCGGTAAGGATAAATACAAACAAGCTTGTACTCGGAGTACTCTTGGAGAGGACTTAACCAGATAATAAAAAGCTTAATTGTTTGAGTTCTTAGTGCATTCTATCAGGGCCTACCATAAAAACTTGAAAAAAAGTCGGTATGCAAGTGTAAGGATTATCGAACTCCAATTGGCCAGCACAAATGAGCCCTGGTCTGCGATTGGCCACAATCCTTGCACCTGCATACCGACCTTTTCGAGTTTTTACGGTATTTAACTCTGGGGCTGAATACCTCTACCTGCATATTGTCGCTACTGGAGCATTTCAACAACTAGGTGGGTAGCCAGCAGAATACTTCATAATAGTGCCTTTGCCGCTGCGGCATGCCCATGCTGCGACATGCTGCACTAAGCAGGGATGTCAAAGCCACTCAACATAGGTCTCACACTAACTACATCAGGCTTTCTAATTGCCTGGATATGTCCCACCATGGCATCTGTGTTTCACTTGACGGCTTCAAATACGGGATGTTGCTGCGATGCTGTGCACCCTTGCTTAATGCAGCATGTCTTAGCGGCAGAGGGGATGGCCGCCCCTGACTTTAATGATTGAAAGTCAAGAATCCCAGTCTTGAAGTCCTATTCACTAATTTTACTATCGGTGTTAGCTAGCCCTTTGGCCCCCTGAACAGTCAAAAATCTTCCCAGGCGCGCTCAAGCCCTCAGGCCAGATTTGGTCATCACTTACCTCGTTTTTGAATTATCAACACGGTGGGAGGATGACCAGCGCTAGATACTACTACTAGCTTATTTGAGTAATGGTGATAAGAAAAACGTTGTTATAGAAGTGGTGTAGTACTGAGAATACCACATAATGAGTACCGTCCAGCATTGCCATGGCGGGAACTAGAGTGGTCGGGTAGACTTGGTCCCAGATACCAAAATAGGTAGCCTATAATAAGGGAGTTTGGCTAAACTCACACAAATCGATTAGCGCGCACACTAAAATAATGTCAAATTCGGCAACGAGGGAAGGGATATGGCGATAGGAGTAGTAGACTGAATTTGGTCAGAAAAACGGATCCTGGTTCTCTTAAGGGCAAACACAGCCATACTATACTATGAATTCACTAGCGTGACTGTGAAGAGCTATTCCTTATAGCCATCGAGCAACAGCACATAAGTTTTGCAGGTTACACAGGAGGTGAGGACTGCAAACCTTGCTTGTAGAACCTACAAAACTTATGCCCTGTACCTTGATACTTGAGTGGTAAGATTCATTACAGGTAGAACACTGTATTGAGAAATGATACGCACAAATCATACGCACAAATCTTACGCACAAATCTTACGCACAAAATCATACGCCCAAGGGGGTTTGTCGAGTGCCAAGTTTCGAACCGACCCGCAGCCACCGGCCCACAATAAACAACCTCTCTTCATGATAGAACAAGCGATAATCTACTACTGAATGTCCAGTATTATCATCAGTAATAAAATGTAAACAGAGTGCTATGTTGCTGCTGATTTATTGTTCTGCAGCGATCAGATTTCTTGCTGTCTGAAAAGCCCTATTTTACACTTCTTCCAGATCTCGCTACCGACCTCTGAGTTCAAGATTTTTGAGATAACAGAAAATAAGGGCCTGCTTGGACGCAACGGTTCCGTTCCGTTCTCTCATGCAAATCGACCTTTTCCTTCCACTTCAAAATGCAAGAAAGCCAATTTTCGCTGCGGGAGCGGTCGCCCAACCAAACGGTCCCATTTTTGCCAAACAGGCTCTAAGGGCCCCTCTATCCCCTAATCTGGGTGCAGATTCCGCAGCCCTTTAGCGTGGTTAGTGGCATAGGTTAGCTTCAGATCTTTACCAAAGGTAATATGGACGAGCTCTTGCTGCGACCTGACCAGTAGAAGACATCTCCGCGGCTGCAACACTTGAACTATTCCTAATCTCGGAATATTCTATGGGACTGCAGTTGCCCCTGGCTATCCCTTACCTAGTGGCCGAAATTCATGGCTGCGTAGCGTGCTGCGAAGTGAGATTGGGTGTTTTTCCAGTGCTCTTAGCCTATTTCAGTATCTGGGAGCAAGTCTACGAACCCGCTCTTGTTCCCGCCATTGCAATGCTGAACGGTACTGATTATCTGGTATTCTCGGCACTACACCACTTCTAAAACAACGTTTTTCCTATCACGATTACTCAAATAAGCTAGTAGTAGTATCTAGCGCTGGCCATGATTACGAGGTAAGGGATAATGAACGCAGAAAAAACGCGACCTCAAAGCCTCGTTCTCTATTTTTTACTATGGGCGTTCACTATAGCAAACTGTACTCCGCAGTAAATTCACTAGCGTGGCCGGCAAACGCTGTTCCTTATAGCCAGGGATTCATTATAGCCAAGGTCAGCTGCCACAAGCGACAGGTACAGGTAAAGGGGTGCGTGTGTGTGGGCGTATGTGTGTGCGTATGTTTACATGTGTGTACTTGGGGCTAGCCAGGTTAGGGCGCCACAAACTGGCTAATGACGCTCTCATCTCCACAAATAAAACATAAAATAAAAACCCAGGCAACGCGCCCACCTCCCAGCTCCCGCCTTCCTCTCAAATGGCTCATGCACCCCCTTCACCTTTCTTCACATTCGCCTAAGAAGCCCACCTGCCTGCCTGCTTGCCTACCTACCTACCTACCTACATACCTGCCTACCTGCCTACCTGCCTACCTGCCTACCTGCCTACCTACCTGCCTACCTGCTTACCTACATGCCCGCCTGCTTACCTACCTGCCCGCCCGCTTGCTTGCCTGCTTGCCTACCCGCATCCCCCCCTAGGCTGCATCCCCCCCTAGGCTGCTTTACCCACTGCCTCATACCAACGCCCTTTATTTCTTGCCGCTTTGAGCGGAGGGAAAGCTTGCTTTGAGCGAGTTTGGGTGACGAGAACGACTATGGGTAAGGCGCCAAAAGGGAAGGAGAAGGAGGCTGCGCGGCGGAAGAAGCGCCGGCTTGAAAAAAGAATGCGGGAATGGCAGCAGCAGCACGACTGCACCTATGACGATCAAGACGAGGGGGAACCTATGTCAAATTTAGGTACGACAGCGCAAGGTATGCCGCCATTTCCTATTGTTTAACCGGCCTTTCTCTCTTCATACTATACACCACAGCAAAGCCAGCGCTCTGTATAGCGAGAATGCCTATACGAATAATCTCTATCCTATAAGAGTTCTATGGGCGTTCTCGCTTCACCGTGCTCTCGCTACGCTGTAGGGCACTGCATGTATGCGTACTTGTCCCAGGCAACAAGTATCCGGAAATACGAGTGGTGAATTTGTGATACACATTTATTTTTTACTGTATATTTTGCGAACCCCTGTTTCCGAATACTCCTTGCCAGCGGCAAGTGCCCGCGCCTGAGGTGGCAATTCCCATACAAAGTGTCCGGCTTCAATTCAACTGCACGGTGGCGGGCCTTATGCTAATCCTGTTTTCCAATTGCTTTAGGTTCGGAGCAGAACGGCTTACATGCGGCTCGCAAAATGCTAAGCGATTTACGGCCGAATTTACGGCCGAATACCAATGGGCACATTATCTCCCACACCTGCGCTGATTTTGACGTTCTGAACGAAATCCTCAATCAGCCTAAACGGCAGCCCAGCTCCAACGCAAATCCAAACTTCGAGGAAGAGAACGAGCCCCAATTGAGGCATGTTACTGGGGATACTGTAATAATCAATGACAAGTAAGCAATTAATAGCCCTCTACTAACTTGCATAAGAGAGATATGCCTTAGGACGCCCGAGTTTCCTATTTACTCGAATATGGACGCGGGTAATCGGACAGACAGGGATTAAAAATCTTAGGACAAATCTAATAATATCCGATACCTACCCGCGTGGCCGCTCGCCCCGCACCGAGTGCGCCTGATTGAACGACGTTTGCGAACGCGACTATTGTATACCGCCAAAATTCAGCATGCTTGCCGTGCCCCGGTGTTTGCGAATGCGGCTACAATTACATACGGGCAAAATCCTGGGGCTACTGCCACAGGTTATTTTTGCCCGCATATAATAGCTGTCGAGTTCACAACTGCCTGGGCACCGCAGGCATGCTCAGTTTTGGTGGTATGTAATAGTAGTCGTGTTCGCAAACGTCGTTCAATTAGGCGCACTCGGTGCGGGAGAGCGACCGCGCGGGTAGCTATTACGTCTTGCCTTAAGATTTTCTAATCCCTGTCTGTCCGATCACCCACGTCCATATCTGAGTAAATAGGAAACTCAGACGTCCTGAGACATATTTCTCTTAACCAAGCTACTGCGCTCCATGTAGAGGTTATGCTAATAATAAACTACCATTAGGAACGGCGTTCCATGTGTAATAAAATCAGGGAGTAATAGAGTGAGCTGGATGTTGCCTCAACTCGAACCGGCGGTACTCAAATATGCCACTTCGCGTACTATTGCGGTGGACCACACCCGACATGGCGCAGTCGGCACATGGGAGCGCTGCACTGGGGCCGCCAGCCAAAATACCAAGGATGCGACCACTTTGAGGGCTGCAGGGGGGAACCGGAAAGGGAAATTTAATTCAGATGCGACCCCAAGAGTAAAGGGTTCTTACATTGGACACCGCGCCTTTGTGGCTAGAATGGAAACCCGTACGCACGATATTCAACTCGGACCTGGCCCGGCCCAAACATATACCACCAAATTAGCAATTGCCACATTGCAAGAATTTAGCCAACGCCTCCTCCCCTTAACTAAAACCATGGAGTCCTTATTCCAAGCCTTTCTTCCAAAAGAGCATGAGCAATACACGGCCGCCTACAATGCGATTTACACTAAGCTTCACGGTAAAAACAAAAGGGACCCGGTGGATGAAGCATTTGGGATATGGACCTCGCGCTCTCTTGTTATTAATGCAAATACCAACAATCATAAGGATTTAGAGGACGTATGTGATGGGTGGTGCGCGATTGTGGCATTGGGGGACTTTACCGGAGGGGATGCGTGCTTTCCGCAACTTGGTGTTAAGATTGACTGTCCTCCGGGCTCGGTTATCTTTTTGCGCTCGTACCCGATGGAGCACTATATTGGCTCCTATGTGGGCAGCCGGTATAGCGTAGTTCACTTTACCCATCACACCGTCCATGATACGTATGTAGAACTGACTGGGAAGACCTTATGGGAATTTGGGAAGATGCCAAAATGGTGGCAGAAGTTGCGTGGGAATTTAAATGTTTAGCTACATTAGGGCCCGTTTACCTATAGACAGCGGGAGGCGTGTAGGGTGAATGAATGGGTGCGTATTTACCTAAATATACGGTCTACTATAGTTTAGTGTGAAAAATTTGATGAACCAACATGAGGTGTGCAACCATTAAAGAAAACTAAAGACTATCTGCCTGCAAGAGGCTAGATTTCTATCTATGAAAGCACCGGTGGTTTACTCGCAGCGAGAATAAGTCCTGAGACAACGGGTGCCACTACAATTCCCTGTAACCCCAATCACCGCAATACCACAATCGCTTAAGCCGATACGATAGTCAAAAGATCCTACACAATATTTGGTTCCTCAAGAGAAGAAGGGACTCTAATATAGAGGCATTTGGTATTAGGGGGTCTCAGACCGGTGGTTCAGGTCCGGCATGCGTACTGCTGTTCTAGGAGGTTCAGTGTAGGATGGTGTGAAACCTCCCTGGTGCAGATTAAATGTTTACCACTCGTTTGGCCTATTTGGTGATCAAGAACTAAATCTTTACTAGCTATGATAGCTTTGAAGAAATTAGCATAGTAGGGCCTCATTGCTCATGATTATTTGTTCAAGTCAACAGTGTACCACTGACCACCAAACCATCAAACCATCCAGAGTACCACCTCCAGAGCTGGTACTAGTACTGGGGTTCATTTTTCCGGTTCATAGTTCGTGAACTAAAAACCACCTCTTTGAGCCGTGGTGAACTGGTGGTCTGAGACCCCCTATTATACAGCCACGTCCACAAAGTTCTCGTACCCTTCCGAGTACCGTGAGTAATTGGAAACGCTTTGCTAGCTCTCTCCCTTAATTATTCGGTATGATAAATGGTAATTAAAGTTTATGATGCCCCTAGGGGTATATCCGAAAAATAGTTACTAGAAGGCTTCTTGTTGTCCTGTTGTTGTAAATAGGTATTGTTCTTGAGGTACAAGGAGGGGTAGGAGAACTTTGCGGACACGGCTGTAGACATTATAGTTGCGGCTGCCAATGTAATAGTTATTGTCATGGTTGAATTAAGGGTGGCTTGTGATTGCGCTTGTTGTTTCAGGACTTATTCTCGGTTCGAGTACAATAGGCTCTAAGGCGCCGTTTACCTATAAGCGGCTGTCTAGCAACCAGTGGCAGTGCCGAGGGCCAAAGAAATTCAGTTAGATAAACGGGCTTTCAGCTATATGTGAGTGCGGCCAATGTATATATGCGTCTCATGGGTCTGATAAGAAAACTTTAGTGACCGGTCAAGGATGGAGGAAAGGTGGACTAGATAGCTACTGTCTCTCTAGCTACGGACAAGCCAGGAGATATATAACAACAAAGCACTCCTCAAACTCAGCGCATTCTGATATAATACGGGCAACCAACTAAACCTGATCCCTCATGATCACAAACAATCTAGACCCATCCTGATATCCCGTAATCCTCCCTCATCCTAAGACCTATTCCCCGCCTGTGTGCCAACTCCTGTATGCCTAGTGAAAAGGATATGAAAGAAACAATGAAACCAAATACCTGATACCCTATAGCTGAACACATCAACAAACGCATCAAGAAATACCCTATGCCTAGCGGAATAGGATGTGAGAACAAACCATCGGAAAATACCTAACCACCCGAAACCCAAGAAACCGCCTGCTCTAAACAGTTTCTCTCCTGACCACATATGGTTCCAGCCGTTTATACTAGGGGCAGGTATAAAGATTTTGGACACCCCAAAGTGGCTTACCCGCAAAAAATCCGCAAAAACTGTAAGGTCACAAGGTGGTGTGTTCGATCGCTAAATACCGGCCCCTGTTCAGTAGCATCGACAAAATTCTCGCACCCCTCCTTAGGGCACGTTTCCCTATAGACGGCCGTCTAGCAACCAGAGGCAGTTCCAACCATCAAAGAACGTGAGTTAGGTAAACGGGCTTTCAGTTATATACTAGACAGTATAATAACTAAACATGCAATAATTCTGTTTTCTTTGCATACCTTCAACTGTTGGTCCTGTTCTGAAAATTAAATGTGTAATAGTGGTTGTACTAGACGGTGACGCCTCAAGCGTTATCAGATAAACTGGGCCAAAGTGTTTGACAAATCCTCCACGGTCCTAGATTCTTGTAGTTAGACGGTCAAAAAGTTACGTTGCCTACACTAGGTAAACGCTATCTACTTTGCAGCACTCTTCCTCACCTTAGCGGTCGGCATCATTTCAGGCTGTTGTGCGGACATCTACAGGCAAACGGCCCCTTAGATCTCAAGAACAATACCTATTTACAACAGGGGAACGAGAAGCTTTCTGGTAACTATTTTTCAGATATACCCCTAGGCTCATTGTCAACCCTCATTACCATTTATCATACGGAATAATCAAGGGAGAGAGTTAGCAAACCGTTTCTAATTACTCGCGGTACTCGGAAGCTTATGAGAACTTTGCGGACGCAGCTGTACACAACACCTCGATTGAAGCAACGGGGAGCGCCCTTGGCATAAAATGGGCTATGTTCAAACAGTTACAGGAGAAGAGTTTTTGTTTTAATTTTTATTATTCTAATTTTGTTAGCTCTAAAGGCTTAATTGTTTCTGTTGTTGAGCTAACCTTATGCCAAGGCGTCCCCCACTGCTTGAATTGAGGTATTGTGTATAAGCAGCCGACCCGGCAGGAACCAAATCAAGGTGTTGTGTATAAGTGGCCGGAACCATATTCGCATACATGTATATCCACACCACCCTCTAACCGTCTACCCTATAGACAATCCAAAAGGAACGGCAGACCAGATTCATGCTAACTCTCTAGTTAAGTATAAGCCAGGACACAGAAGCAAACAAATGTGCTATCATAATACACTCTAAGCCGAGTGGTTACGGATGGATGAATGGTGGACTAGATGTCTGTTAATAGCAAACGATTCTGTAGTCATAAGGTATCACTCGTTCAGAAAAGTAGTGCCCTTTAGAGGGAAATGCCGGGAATTGTGAGGCGGGGACCTGTATGGGTAATAAACAGGGAAAATCAAGTCCCTGCCCCGTAACAAGCACTAGCTCAAATCATACGCCCAAATCATACACCCAAATCATAGGCCCAAGTCATAGGCCCAAGTCATACGCCCAAATCAGACGCCTAAATCAGATGTACAAGTTATATATGAAAGGAATCCTATCCTCGTACCTAATAGCTAAAGACAGCTACGATATCTGAGAACCGCTAGCCCGTGTTAGTTAACCAATCAGTGCTTAGACTATTGAAATAGGAGGTTGGTCATACTATATATGAAATTGAAGATTATGAGTGAACGGTTCTCTAGTCATAGGATATCACTCGGCATGAACAAGCGGGGCCCCAGGTAGGGGAAATGTGGGGAATCATAAGACGGGGACCCGTCCGAGTAATAGACGGGGAAAATCAAATCCCCGCCCCTCTCCGTGCCCCAGACGGGCCCCGCCCCGTGTGGGGCGGGTTGGAGAGATAAAATATAGACCCCGCCCCGGAGTAAGGGCGGGGCCTGTCTGTGAAAACCTGCCCCGCCCCGCCACGTAACGAACACTAAAACCAACTCGGATCTTACTCCGCAGTGTCTCGCGTGTATCTGTCACATGAAGTAAGCACCCCCGGTGGCATGCGTAATGTTTAAATATCAGCGTCCACTCAGTAATTTTAAGCTTGCTTCCGATGCTTCTATATTTCCTGCGTCGGATATGTCATCGAGTGCCTTCAGCCAAGATTGGTGGACCTCAGACATCAAAGTAGCAGGTGCTGGAATAGGATTAACAAACAGGGTCTACCGGATAATGAGATTCTTGCCCGGCGTAATTAGGTCTGCATCGGCTCCAATGGCTATACTTGGTGGTGATTTAGTACCCGGCAAGATGTGCTCTTTTCGTGGCCTACTCGGATCGCCGTGAGGACACAAGCTTCTAACTGCGGACGTAGTGGTACTCTGGGTAACAACTGGCGATGAATAAGGTAGTACACAGGAAGATGTGAACGTCGGTGGAGTTTACATACTACCTTGGATTATGTGTCGTGGACCAGCTGGGGTGCGCCAGACTGGCGCTACCGCATGCCATCCAGAGGTAGTGGAAACTCGCACAGTCGAAACCTGGCTGTTTGCCTGTTGTCTTTCTGCAGTTCGTGTGCGGCGACCAGTCCCAGATAAAGTGTCGTCATCAGCAATATCATTGCTTTCTGCGTCTGGTTCTGTTTCTGATTCTGTTTGATCAGATCTGGGCGAGTTCTGGTACTCATCCCTGCTATTATCGCTCAGACAAACTGTCAGAATATGTGGTGGTGCTTCAGTCTCCCCTAAAACAGCAGTATACACTGTTGTCCATAACGGACTCCTTCTAGGGCCCTTCGTAGATTGTGATGGAAGACATCTTGTGATTTGAGGTGGGGAAGAACTCCGACCTGATAACTGTGTAGAGTGCGAGCTGCCCGATTTGGTCCGCCGCGTTCCTGATCCAGCTCCCCTATCCACGGGTGTGGCGTTGCGTCTACGCCCATACATATTGCCTACTCGTGAAGCAGGCTGGCTAAGTGATCCGCCTTGAGCTTACCAGTGGAAGGAGGGGAAAAATCCGTAATCAAATTAAAGGAAGGAAGTTTGCCTCTGTAGACCAGGGGGGGTCTTGCAGCCCGACGATGGGTGGAGGATGGGTCAACTGTGTGAATGACCCGAAAAGCGAAAGAAACACATCCCAGGTCTCAAGGCAGTTGTGTTCAACGAGTGTGAAGGGTTGCCTAGGGGGAGGGGGGACCTGCTGCCCGCCCCACGAAGTAAGGTTGTCCTACATTAGCAAACCAGGACCGATGTAGTTCTGCTCATAGGAGAGGGACTATCGGGATCCACAGGAGGGAGCGACCGACTGGCCTGGAAGGACCCAAATGGGGCTCGATGTATTGCTTTGCTTCTGGCTCTTGGAGTAGCCATCTCGAACACTGACTGGAGAGAGCGGGTGGGTGAAGCGGGGGACGACGTCGTCGGTGGCCATGTCCATCTCATCGCCAGCGGGTGGCGGAAGAAGGATCTCTTCGGCAGCGGTGAAACGCCTGAGAGCATGCGGTGATGGGAGGTCTTCACCAACCCTGGCAGTCGTAGTGTGGGCCCGCCAGAGTTGGCGCAGCGCGGTGGTACGGAAGAGCAACAGCCAGGAGGAGCCTTAAGGTTGCCACTTCTAGGGCAGGTGGGGTTGGGGCAGCGGTGGGCGGCACAGGTGTGGTTGAGGGAGCAAATGGGGCCATCAGGGTCAGCAGAGGGGCATCTGGGGGTGACGTGGCCAAAGCCCCAGCAGTTCTTACACTGCGTGTACCTATTAGAGGACTACGCACGCTCAATTGTCCTTGAGCGCGAGAAGAGGCGAATCGAGTAGCCCATTGTCGGGAAATCCCCGGGGTGGACGGAGACGATGACTGAGGTTGCGGTCTTCCCCTCCCTTGACCGTGCGTCTGGGTTGAGATATCTGGCGGCGAGGATACGAATATTTTTAGAGTGGAGGATCAACTCCGCAAGGCACAGGAAAAGCTCGTTCGCGTCCTCGGGGAGCAACGCGATGGGGAGAGAGTGGATAGCAAGCTGAGCTTCGTTGGGGGCGAGGTGGAAGCGCAACCATGGAGCTTCTCCCACTGGAAAGGACTTGTTGAACTGGGAGGACAAAGCGTCGAAGTATGGTGCAAAGGTGGCAGCGGGGGTGGCAGGGTCGGTGACGAGGAGGGTGACGGAGCCATGATCATTAACCTTGGTCGTGACTGCGAGAGGGAGAATACAGTTTGCATCTCTGAGGATACGGGCGGCGATGTTGGGGAAGGTGGCGGCGATGAGGGACGCTTGTGGATGCTCAGAGGGGGAGGAACGGGGAGCATAAAACCTTCTTTCGGCTGTGGAGAGCGACTTTGGTGCCTGGGTAACAGGCAAAGAGTTGCTGGCTGACGTGACTTTCGCGGCCGTGAGGGAGCTCTTATTCTTTTTACCCTACTGAGCGCCACCTGAGGTGACCTGGGCGTACGATGGCTGAGGTTTGGGGATATCAGGGGCAAGGTGCCCTTCGATGAAGGTGGTGGGATCGGGGTATTTCTCTTCTCGGAACCCGATGGCTTCCAATGAATCAGGAAACTTGTCCGCTTAACCGGGGGCGTTACCGTAAAAGGCGCGCGTGTCGGGCTTACCGCGGTATGTCCGGATCGAACGAGGAGCAGGAGCCCCTATTCTGCAGGGGGGCGCGAGGCTTTGCCTTGGTTTGAGTCCGGAGGGGGTTGGGCCGTGTGGTTGGACCGACCGGGGGAACTGGAGTCCGACTGGGGGCCGGCCCTTGGGGAGGGGTGGGAGCTGACATCTGTTGTGACAGGTCACGAACGGTAGCGTTGACGGGGGAAAGACTGCTGTCTAGAGCTGAGGAGGTGGGGACGGTTCCAAGATGGCCTGGATGGTGCCTAATGGAGTTCTTATGATGTCCGCCTCACGAGTCAGGGACGCGAGGGCGTTCAGAGCAGAGCAGGGAAGCTGAACGAGGATTGTCTCACAATCCGAGAGGTCGGTGAGCTGACGGTCGTCGAGGATGTGGGGTTGGGCCGAGGTAAAAATCAACCTCTGGCATGTGTCGCGAATCAAGTCATGTATGTAGAGGTGGGTGTCTGTAAGATCCGGAGCAGAAGCCGACGACTGCCTTGAGGGGGTCCTAGAAGAGTCCCTCCAAGAGGGAAGGGAAGGAGGTCTTCCATATTGGAGACAGGGTATCAGGGACCCGAATCCGGAGAAGCGAGACAAGATAGGGGGCGAGGGGGGATCCTGCCCTGAACGACGTGGTGTTGTAATTTCAATCACTGGAGGTGTAGAGGGTGCGGTGCGTGAAGAAAATAGGGGACTTTTTTTTTTTTCTTTTTTTCTTTTGTTTTATATTCATGTATTCGTTGTTAAGGTACAAGAAACCGCATGGAGCGCTAGCTATGGGGTGAACAAAACCTCAATTCCAACAAGAGTCCGCTTCAACCCCTCATGGGAAAAATCCAACCCCCCGAACCCAGAGCACATCCTCCCCCCTGGCAGCACCTAAGACGAGAGCAAGACGCAGCAATACCCTCCTCCAGACACGTAAGGAAAGACATGAATAGAAACGAAACCAGAGAAAGACACAAACCCTTCATTGGGCCCACCAAAACAAAAGAAAGGCGCTTACCGCACCAAGTGCCGGCAAAGGGGAAAGATAAAACTACTGTTGCCGGATGCCTAAGGCAATACCCCGAACCCAACGGCTTAGGGGCAAGGCCACGTCATGGGCGGACTGCCCAGCAAATGGGTGACGCTTCGGACTATAGCATGGGCCAAGGAGGTAGTGCTATACCATGACACAGCGTAACCTAACGCGAGGTTTGCGACCGTAGAGTAAATCCCAGGAGAGGGAGGAGGACGAGGGGAGTCACCCAGCGAGGAGAGCCTCTCAGCAGTGGAGGTGCCAGCTATCGTGAGAGGCAGTAGGGTGCCAGCTGAGGGGGCAGATAAGGTGCCAGCTAAGGAAGGATGCAGCAGTACGGTGCAAGCGGATCTGACCCGTGGGAAGCGGGAGAGGGAAAGCTCGCCAAAGACCGAGAAGTACAAACGCGGAGGACCGAGACAGGGTCATGATTTTTCGAATGCCGACCGTACCGACCGAGCAGCCCAGGAGAGAGTGCAATACCAGGGAGCAGGGCCACCAGGGCAACTACTTCACTGATAGCCCAAAACTAGCGACCGCGTGTTGACGAGGAAAAAAGGGTTGCCGACCGTGCAAAACGCTAGGCGAGACGCGTCGCGAAGTGCGGGGTAAAGGGTAGGAACATCAACGCAAGCGAAGACGAACGGAACCAGGAAGGAATCCATGAGCTTAAAGTAAGATTTCAAGGTTGCTTGGACGGCATCTGGGATGAGTCTACTATTACAATACTGATCAGAGGATGTATGTGGGCTATTACAATGTCGTCACCAGTGTACTAGTAATATATAATGCTGTCGTCTTGATCGTGTTGGGAATATATATTCCATCGCAAATCAGTCCTGAGTATGCCTGTAGTCACTTATGATGTTGTCAAGTGAATACCAGTGAGCTATTACAATGTCGTTAGGACTGGATAAGCAATATATTAACTATGTGTAACAGGCTTATTCCCATCAAGCAAAATGCACTTGGACCGGCGGTAAGCATGCTAGCGCTCGTGATAAAAAATGCTTCCAGGGACTAGTAGCTTAAAGAAATAATAGTTGCAGGATAAAGTAGACTGAGGGATTGCGGTTGACCCAAGTGTATTCTTGAACCGAAGATCTCTCGAAGTCTCCTATCTCCTGCTAGCCAGGGGACTGGTTTAAATACCCACGTCCAAAGTGAGAGGCATCCTGCAATTATAATTATTACCTGTAACTGTGCACACACCGGAATACAGTAATCCTGCTAGGACAAACAGTCATAACTCAGCCTCCACCACAATTTCATGACTATTCCATACACATCATTCTAGGTATAAACTTCCAGCAAGTTACCTAAACATAACATGAGATAGAATCCCCTATCTGACTCAGAGATACTGGCGGAGTTGAAATCAACTCACAAAAATCAAATATAAATCATCAAACTAAACATAGAAGATCCTGCACTGCCCACTGCAGTGTACAGTCACCAGAACATCTACACATATTCCACTATCAGCATGATATCATGATGGCAATGCGAGCTACAAGAATCGCATTGCTATCCATACTCAAACATGGCAATTCACACAGAGAGTATGCAAATATGGCTGTATATCATCTAGAAAGTGATCGAGATGGTACACCAGAATTTGGTAAAACCATCAGAATTGGGAGGCTGAACGAGATTGTCTGAATTTGGCATCTTAGGATCATCCTCAATCAGGAAGAAAGGTGTTATCATCTAAGGGTATTAGGATTCATGAACTTAGTGGTGGACATCTTCAGGACGTGGAGGATACAGGAGGGGATGAGATGGTAGCGTGCCTAAGTGATCTCGAGCCGATCTCCCTTACAGAGTAACTGTTAACTTTCAGAACATCCAGCATGTCTGATGCTCAAGGTGCTCACGACGGATATCATAATCTTTTCTGATATATCTGCATTCTAGTAGGTGAAACAAGGCGGAACTAGCATCTGGAATGATTATATAAATACTACACAGCTTTGGACTTACAGAGAATGGGTATGGGCATCTGAATTGTCATAAAGCACTAACTCTAGGTAAGGATAGAGTCAAACACTCATAACTCAAAGTCACATTATGTTATGCCACGATGCCCTATGTCCAGATGGCTTCATGACATGATGGCCTATTATCTCAAAGCATCAGGAGATGATAGTCTAGCATCAGAATGTGTCACAATATACTGGACAGAGGAAGCATTTCTACATATCCTTACAATTCAACAGGACATTAGACCAACTTTCTGGGCACGGCATCATATTTATTACAAATATGGGATTTGTGTTTACATTCTCTGCCCAGTGTGTATCCTGTGCATCAGATGCATAGTATGCAGGAGAAACCCTTTCCTGATACTCTTCTCATAAGTGGTAGTGGAGTTATCAGCAGTGGTCTCAAGATGATTCTGAACAACTAGCTCTAACATTGATTCACTTAGCATATATACTAATATACTTCATGGATTTTGGCAATCTTTGTATCATTCTTGGAGTTTTAGAAATGATTGTAATAATTTACCCGTTTAACATTTGAGCAAATTATATATTATCACTGATTCAGAGAAGAGCTCATTTCAGATCAAGTATTGCTTAATACTTGGGTGCCAGGTACGATCCAATATACTAAGGAATTACCAAAGAATATTAGTAAACTATAATGAGCATAAAGGTCAGGGAATGATTAACAGGATTTTGAGTTGTAGAATACAGATAGTGCCTATGAAGTCAGAGCAAGGGAAAATAGCTCCCTTGTTCAAGATCTGATTCTGTATAGTTTAGAAGCCTAGTATGAGCAGGTGTGCTCAGTCGTGTAAAAGATCATGGGGGGTTGATCAACAAGACTTGAATGGAGCCAGTAAGTCTTGATTAAGATTGTCCCTAGATTTGATATAGTGTGATCTGATTATGCTTAACACCGAGAATATCTGCACTCAATGCCCATCCAAGAAACTAGCACGTCGGCTATACAGCTCCTTCAAAATCCTGGAAGAACAAGGAGAACTTGTGTACAAAGTCCAAATATCCGAAGGTTGGAAAATCCACCAGGTATTTCATGTATCGCTAGTCGAGCCCTATCGAACATGTATTCAACCAGCACGAGAACAACCACCTATGGAACCTGCAAAAATCGATAGTGATGTTGAATTGGAGGTGGAAACGATTATTAAGAGTGAAATAATCTCTTATGATTGAAGAGTCCCTGGCATGACCAGGATCTTCGCAGAACTCTGCAACTTTGTCGTGTTGAGGGAAATTAAGAAGATGAGAATACCTGGGAACCAGCTTAGTACTTAGAACGTGCACAGGAATTGGTGGAAGATTTTCATAGAGAAAATCTTGATATGGCAAGATTGGGCTAAGTAGTATTAGTTGAAAAGGTTTTCCTGTAGTGGCCCAGCAAAGGCGGAAGGTTTTCGTCTTATCTTATAGAGTACTAACATGAATTAATGTTTATTATATTTTACTTCAGATGTATTATTATATAAGGGATTTGACGACAAACTCTCATGCGTAGAGATAAATATTACCATAGGGGGAATAGCTGGCCTAATATTCAAGAGCAAGATATATAGCTTTATAAGATGAACATATATCCGAAGCCATGCGCGTGAAGTTGTGAGTCTCTTAGAGGTATCTGGAAGATGACTAGGGACAGTGAACGAGTGCATGTTTCAAGATATGTTTAAACTTATGGGAACGATATTTAGAGATCAATACTCCTCTCATTTTCTATGTGCATATGTATTAGCTGCATAATGGATTAATAGCCACATATCGGAACTGATCACTCCGGTTTCCATATTACTATTAGTATATAGGCATTTAGACTGCATATTCATATGTAGTCTATCATGAAGAGAGAGCGATAAATGTCTACTGGTGGAGTGGAGACACCCTCAGATGAAATAGCAGTTCAGGAGATTCACTGAGTTGAGTTGGGCAAGATTTCAGGGTCAAACAGTTGTCACCCTTTTTTCTGATGCACTGAATTGTTAAGAAGATACTTCTTAACTAAAGAAGTTGAAGTAGCATCAACTTTAGTATTAATAGTAGGTCTTTCCAGCAGTCGTTGAAGAATCATCACCCAATGGAAGAGAGACCTTAACAATATAACAAGTTAGGGAGTTATATTCTAACTGTTTGATATTTGACAATGCTTTATGACTTTACATTTATCAAACGATTACCTACTAGCCTTTCAGACTATTAATCCATTGTCACGAACATTCTCGGCCTAGTTAGCTCGGAATCCTACCCTGTTAGCTCCCATGTAGTACTCACTCTTCAACATAAGTGGCATGACACAGAATCCTCAATTATGATCTAGTATAAATAATAAAATCAACAAAAGTCAATATCAATTATGTGCAATGCTTTCAGAGTTTAATACTCAGCAATAACTTCTTTATGTCTTTGTTATCTTCGCTTTAAAGTCTGCTGTACTATAGGTAATTCCCTCCCCATCTGCTCTTATAATTCCCTATATTCTTGCTCAAAACTTCCAGGCCAAAGTTAGCATAGGCATTACTAAATCAGAACCTTCTGGGATGATTTTGCACCATGTTTCAACATGATATCCACATTTCCTCTGTGCATAGCATTTGGCTCCTCCCCAATCTCTATATCTTCCCTATTAGTTTCTACACAAACACCTACTACTTCTGCAGGTCCCTCGCTGAAGTCAATTGCTTGAAAATTCCGCTGAACTTCCACTTACCCATTTTCTTCTCCCCACTGTTGGCTGACATCGAGCCTTTCCACTCATTGTTCTCTTATTAAAACCTCCTCTACTTCTAAATAATTATCATCATGAGAGAGTTACCCTTTTGCACACGGTTTATCTATCACTAGTAATATCTAGAAAACTGACCTAAAAGTACCACGTACTCTTTAACCCTTGCACTAAAAACTACCTCTATAGCACTTTTGGCTCCATCTCCTGGTTCCTTATTAACTACCAGTTTGAGCCTACCCCTATGTTGGCTAGCATCACAGCTTCATTCTTTTCCCTTATTGATTCTGCCCCTTGCGTTTTTGCTTACCTCCTCTGCTTTTCCTTGACTCTACCTCAGGTTTTACTTTAACTTGAATTCCTTGATATTTCTGCAAATGTTGAAAATTAGTCTACAAATTGGCATTGCATTCTTATACCAAGACTACTAATATTACACCTAATCTTGGGCTTTTAAAATGTGTGTTCCATTCTGCTTCTTACATACTTTTACTAATTACCAAAAGCCTAGTTTTGTTCTTGTTCAGTCTGCCTATATTCTTACGGTTTTTTTGCACTATTTGCCACTATATTGGGCATGTAATATATCGTTAAAAGGAGCTTTCAATGATGTTCACACATAGGATTTGACGCACTATATTCTCAGAGACCTCCACAAACTGGGATATCTGCAGAGCATGGGTGAATACTGTCATACAAACTTTTGTACAAGAAAGCTATGCTAGCTGTTATGAGAATGGGGAATAGTAAAAGGAAACGAAAAACAAGAGAATACAAGAGTAGGAAGATAACAAAGGAAAATACAGTTTAAATGAAAGGTGGCACGTGCTGTATTATACCATAATTGAACTCATCATATACAGTATTATTTGAGTATAATAGTAAAGAAAACATAAACATCAAAGAAGAGGCCAGGATAGCATATTGTAGAGGTTCACTGTCATTAGCACAAGTTCTATTTTTTTCAATAAGGTCTACGTACAGCAAATTCAGGGTTTGCATCCAGAGGTAGAGCAATTGATTGTATATAGTAAATAAGGAACCTTGAACAACAAACTATAAAGTGGAAAATAATTGATAACATTGAAAGTCGGAAGATGAAAACAGACAGGAAGTGATGATTGTGATCAAAACAATAGTAGTGGGCATTGTTATTTTCATCTACAGGACTCTCCGTGTATATCTCAAACTTCCTTTACTATATTCCTTTTTCAATCAAATTAACCTCAACCTCTTTGTCTGTTCTAATAAGTGAAGCTGTTTGTGCTCACAGTAGTGTAACCCAGTTCGATGATGGATGTAGCCTACTGCAGATGATTGGTAATGTTTCTGATAGTGGGAAGCACTTAGGCTTGCTGATTTTCAATACTATTAATTTGGAATATGCTAGTTTTATGAATTATTGCTGTTTCCAATATAACAAGTGTTACATATATCATCTATATCAAACACACTAACCTAGGAGTAAAACAATGACGTTGGCCTAAGCTAGTAGTACTATTGGTAGCTGGATACTAAACGCCAGACAGGAAAGAAATCATAGAGGGAGAAGGCCCACTGGTACAAATTCAGAAAAATAACCAGTACTGAATGTGGGAATCATTGCTTAGACAGAAAGTAGTTTTAAACAAGTCATTGATAATAATAAAAGAACTGAAGACAAAGAAGTTGATAACAATTGATAAAACACAGGAGAGGAGTGATCTATGCACATGTCTTTATGAACATTCTTACTGCCTCTAGTGCTCTACTTTTGAATCCACCATCCTGGCTGGCCTTTGACAATCCACCTATACTGCAATAGTTAACCCAGTGCTTTTGGATCTGACTAGCTAGCTTTACAAACCACCTGGGCTCATAACCTGAAGAAAATCAATTCAAATAATAGTACAAGAATCATGCGAAAATATATTTCAATTCACTTTATGATACTCTTACAGTTGAGGACCAAGACCTGATCTATACGAAAAATATTTTCAGCGTTCAATATCTGCTTTGTCATTCTATTCCATGCTACTAGCAATCCACTCATACCATTCAATCACCCTATTCTAGGCACTATATGCCAATTGTAGGCAGTCAGGAACTTTGTACTATTCCAATTCAAGGTTACAAGTAAAAAGTATGACTGTAACTTCTTACAATACTCTCATCCTTCCTCATAATGGTTAGCAAAGCAAAAAAAGACAAATGTGAACCTTTTGTGACATTATTAAAAATCCTCTACTCATATGTAGGAGGAAAAAGAGTACCTTAACGTCATTCACAGGGATGTGGCTCATGACCGGAATCTGACTCAGATTTAGCAAACATGAGAAAACACAATCTACTTTTAATTATCCCAACCAATAAATGAAAGACAACCCTGAAAATCAAGCTATAAGTACTTTAAAATAGAAAGAATCTGAAAATCAACATTTTATTTTGTGTTGATAAATTGTTATTCCAATATAGTGGTTTAAAGATAGCCTATTTCATCAATCAATTACAGTTTTTCAAGGCATAAAAAAATTGAAAATGATGGAAGAATTATATAATACAATGGATCGAAGGATAGTATGAGTTTTAGATATTTAAAATAACCAGATTTTAATTTCTTCATAATAATTTTAGAATACAACAGCAGTTAAAAAAGTGGGAGAAAATACATTCAAATTGGATCAATTTTACCATATAATATCAACATGGGTAGTTGGTCTATGAGTTCACTATCTTGGAATTCCATTTACTATCATATTCTAAGGTGAAATATAAATTTTTATGGTAAATAAAAATGTTTTACAAACTTTGTGCATTGATGATTGTCAAACCATCAAAAGGTTTGAATACATTCTTAGAGTATCTTTATATTGCAATAATGACGTATTTAAGAAAATAAGAAGTTATTAAATTAACATGAAGATACTCAGGAGTCTGGAAGCAGTTTTTGGGGCCAGGTCCCATGATAGCAGTTGATCTGATTTCATATTATTTGCCTTTAGTTACAAATCAATAATCCACTTTGTATGATATATGATAATTAATATATAGTTTAAACTTCACCCCAGACTGTCGACTATAGTCTAGTAAACCTGATATTATTTGCAATTGACATGTAGTTAGCCTAATAATTTGATTTCAACAAGTTGATGATTAACTGTAACGGGGGCACTGTGTAGGAAGACGGATCCTAAGATTGCGACAGCACTGAAGACTCAAAGTAGAAGTAAGGATAAAGATAATTCAAAGTAGAATCAAGGGGTCAAACTTAATATAGTTAAGCCTGAAAGCTTCACTCAATAAGTTCTCTCGAGGATCGTTGGTTATCAGAATAGGGTGTCTCTCGCTTTAGATAAGTAGAATAATGTAAAGCCAGCGGACACCCGTCAACCATTCTGACCTTTCGCGAGCAACCTGCTCAGCTCAGGGGTGTCCAACTCACCTGCCTAGAGTGAGCTAACATTTGGAGGCAGTCGGACCGCTTGGATATTCACTATCTCCACAAACAGGAAGCGCTTCCCGTGATGTCTCTCCAACTACATTTGCATGACCTAAAACTCTTTCCTATTGATAGTATGTCAGTAGCCAACGGACATACCCACAGTAGAGATAATATCCATTGGGACTCACTGGCCCTACGGCGGTTTTGTCTATACAAGCTACGCAGTCCATCGGCAAATCTACTTGGCTATACTAAGCTTCTAAACCTGACTGCAAACTTCCACGCTAAGAAATCTCCTGTTGCTTGACTGCATGGGCGCTACCCACAGCCAGCCAGGCGGGACCCTCTTAAATCGTGACAAGACTCACACCTCTAGAGTCCACTAATAACCCTTGGTAATACTACAGTTCACGGGGTAACCCGTGACTGGGTTTGGGGTGGTTGTCCTGAAAGCCTTGCAGCTTCCCCGGTTGTAACATGTGTACATGTTCCGGTAACGGTACACAGGAGCGGGCAGTGCAGGATCTCCTATGTTTAGTTGATTCATATTTAGTTTATTTGATTTGATTTCAGCTCCGCCACTGTCTCTGAGTCAGATAGGCTATGCTATTGTATTGCTATGTTTAGTTTGCTTTGCTGGAAGTTTATATTTAGGATTCCGGGTATGGAATGGTCATGTAGTACTGGTGGAGGCTGAGCTATGTTTCTTTCTTTGGTCTTGCAGGATTACAGGATTCCGGTATGTGCGCAGCTACTGGTAATGAGCGTGATTGCAGGAAGGCTATCGCTCTTGAGTTTTGTATTTAAACCAGTCTCCTTGCTAGCAGGACACAGCAGACTTCGACAGACCTCCAGTCTAAGAATACACTTGGTTGAACGGCAATCCCTGAGTCCCTGAGTTCTACTTGACCTTCAACTATTATGTCTTACCTCTGGTCCCTTGAAGCCTCCCTTAGTACCAGCGCTAGCAGGTCTATCGCCAGTCCTACTATATGTTCATTAGACAGGAATAAACCTATTACATTTTTTTGCCTACAGCAGGTGAAAACCCTTTGTTCTTAGGATTGGGAACAGCCTGGTAGGATTGATCACCTGTCCAGTATCTTGATAACTAGTTAGAAGCAGGAGCGGCAGGGAAAGGAACTCCCAGCTCAGGTGCTACATTCACAATGGCAGAACGCAGGAGCAGAAGCATTACCAGGTCCGGCAGGGCCTACAATCGTCCTTCAGCAGAACGTACAGACGATACTCCAGAACCAACCACACAGGAACCAACCCCTGGGCCAACGCCAGGCGCAGTAGATACACCAGCAAGAACCACTGACCTCCTCCCAGGAGATCTAGATACCGATTCAGACGAAGACCACAACCTCACAGCTGCGGAACTCATTCAAAGAGAAGCCCGGCGACTTGAGGAAAGAGCAGCAGCAAGAGCAGCAGCCCAGCAAACTTCAGAGACTGAACCCCCACCAGAACGCCCCACAACAAGCAGGTGGCGAGCACCCAGCATTCCAGGAGTCTTTGGAAGTCAGACACCAACTAGAGCGCCCTCCCGAGAGCATAGAGAGCAATCGCTACCTGGCACATTCATCCCAGACACACCAGAAAGACCCTCAAAATCCACGAGCGCCAGAGAGCCCCCTGAACGACCAGACCCACCGCCTCCAGCCCCAGACCCACCTACAGGCACCATGGCAGACCCAGGTCCGGCCAGGTTGCCCCCTCCTAAGCCCCCTAAACCACCTTTCTTTAGCGCAGAAGGTGAAGACCTCAAACCAGACATACTCAAGCGATGGCTCAGAACAGTCAAGAAGTACCTGGCAACATCTGGACTGAATGATGACACCCCTGGAGTGGCAGACTATTACGGATTTTACACAGAAGGAAAAGCAAACAACGCATTCCAGACACTAGACAAAGAGGAAGAGAACCTCACCCTACCGCAGCTGACACACCGGTTTCAGCAGCTATTCGAAGCCTCTACAAATACCGATGACACCTATCACCAGTGGCAGAAGGTCCGCCAGACAGCAGGTGGACAGCCAGCACGCATAACAAAGATAGCAGGAGAGCTAGCGGACCTCAAAGGATCTCTTCCAAATGGATCCATATCAGACTATGCACAGAAACAGCGATTTCTCAATGCTATGGACTCTAGACTACGCCGCAATGTTGAGCCCCAGCTCAGACCAGAAGATACCTGGGACCAGATGGTGGCTGTGGCAGAACGCTATGACGCTAGCATGTATAGAACTGGCGGCTACACTGGCAAAGGCAGCGATAGAAGCCAGGCTTCTGGCAGCAAAACCTATACACCAAAGAAAGAGAATACCTACCGCAAACCCTCTACCACATCAACGCCCAGGAACACAGGCAAAGGAAAGGCCCCTGCTAAGAAGAGGACCTACACCAAGTCTAATAAGCCAAGTAAGGCTGAAATGGACCGCCACAAGGCAGAAGGAGCCTGTTTCTACTGTGGCGAAAGCGGACACATGGCAAATGAATGCCCAAAGAAAGAAGTTAAGACCAACCATGTTCGCCTCTCTGAGGAAAGCCCAGACAGCAGCGAAGGCGAA
>Ga0307517_10000660_pt1 | contig 59333 bp, 80 predicted proteins | sample 23_EM_MG_FD_194515 | JGI IMG/M metagenome (GOLD analysis project Ga0307517, IMG submission 194515) | Populus trichocarpa ectomycorrhiza microbial communities from riparian zone in the Pacific Northwest, United States - 23_EM | ecosystem: Host-associated > Plants > Roots > Unclassified | place... | reverse complement strand
ATTATCAGCACACTTCTGATCATAGGTTTTTTGTAGACAACGAGACCGACTACGCCCATGGAAGGGCTCTCGCGGAAAGGTAGGATGTGGTTCATCTCGTGATTGCGGATGGCTGGTCCCATGTCGTCGTCGACATAGTTTGGTCCAAGTTGGAATACCATTCCAGGCGGATCGCGGGAGGTATGAACCTTGGAGGAATCCCACAGCATCAGCATAGTTTCACGGTCGGGGCGGACTGTACCAAAGAGCCGGTACTCGTCGATGAAACTAGCACTTATATGCCCTGCCCGAACATGTCCCTTTGGCAACCCCGTGAGGTTTGTTCGCCACGAGCAAAACAAACGGAGCAACTGACCAAACACAACTCTCCTGTCCTCCAATCCCAGACGAAGAGATCCATGATACGCCGGCCGAACAAACCTCCCGGCCATATCGTCGTGACCGTAGCGGCGAGCCTGCAGCTAGTTAACTCGAGGCCGACCCAGTGTATCCGTACCGGGGGTCCATAGCGTCTTCCCATAAAAGATGAAAGAAAACCGTTCGGATACGGTTTCCCGTCAGACATCTGGAACAGCTCGATTTGGAGCGAGCTATTTCTGACGTGAGTGGGCGATAACTAGAACGTTCGAGTGTGTTTACCTTTTTTCATCGGACAGTACCGGTGTTGCCAACAGATTCGAGGGTGGGTGGATGGCCCGCCGATGACCACAAGTAGCAGGAAGTCCCCGAACCATCCACTCCTTCTGTGGCAATGCCATCGCGGCCGACGGAAGACGTACGAAATAGATATTTTCTTTGCCACCACCCGCGTCCTCATCATGGACGAGAAAACCCTTGTCAACATATGCCTCCAGGACTTTGGGAATGGGCGGTCGACCCAGGAGAGTCCGCTCTGCACGGTAAAAAATTTCCCACCTGGAACAGTAAGTATCTAGTTTTTGCCGACAGTCTTGAATGGCAAAGCTTCCCCAGCAGCCCTCTCTTCCAATCCGGCTGAAAAGAGGTCGAGATGGTATTTGATCGCAGGTGAGTTGTCGATCAGCTCGCAGAAATTGTGATTTAGCTAATAAATAGATATCGGTCAACTGTGCATCTCGGGCATGCGGTTGAGCAAGTATTACTAGTCTCATCAGCAGGATGCCGGACGGGGGCAACTGCAGAATAATCTCTTCCTAAATCTCGGAAGGTAGGCTGCTGCGGTCCACCGGAGGCTGTTCCACGTTTTGGTTGGAGGTTGAATGCGTTCGGCGACAGCCGATCACAACCCAACACTCAGCACAGGTATGAATATAATCCCAACGAAGGAGGTCGTGACTCTGACACCCCAACCCGACTTTACAGGATGATACACGGAACCAGTCATATGTGTCCAGGAAGCTGATTCGTGCAGACTCAAGTCTGCATCTCCCTCTAGAGTTAGCTCTCGATCCCAATACCCTTCTCAACAGATATCTTAACGGGCATCACCTTAGGCTTGTCGAGTTGCCACCCAAATGACCCCGCATCGGCTCCTGGCACTTCAGATCCGCAGCTAGGCTGACAGGCGCAGAGCGAAATGAGGATATTCCCGAGAACATAGATCCCCCCGCCCAAGCCGAAGACGACCTTCCGGGAGAAATGCAGAAGCTTTGCCGTGACTCGCGTTTCTTGTATTCGTGTATAGTGGGTGAGGTCGGAGATACCCATAACCACCGGCGGCTCGTTTGTGTCGGCGAGCAAGTCAGAGTGTAGAAGACGAATTGAGAATGCAGTCCCGTTACCGCAGTATTGGATCAATGACGCGAAGCCTGTCTTCCGATGGTCTGCGCCACCCTGTACCAATCCTCAACGCAGAGTCAACAGCGGTTCCAGAGTGAATGACTGGCATTTTACGCCAATCCTCACGATGGGTGGTATCACATAACGTCATGAACGGGTGATATCCGCTGACGAAACGCACTGTCATGTCGTGGATGTCAAAATATTCCCCTGGAGACGCATCACGAGAACTCCCTGTGGCGGGTTAGCACCGGGGGGGCGTCACCGGCAATGGATTTCTCGGCCGTTCTCCAGCCCCCGACCAAGAAGGTTTTAGAGGGATCAACACATGGGTTTCTAACGGTAACCATCGCCGTAACCCTGTAGCGGCTGAATTATAGGTGAGCCGGGCTGCCGCTGACGAACGGGTGGCATGAAAAATCCAGTCTCGAGAGAGTCGGCTTTGTAGCCTCTGGGTGAGGTTTCCATCAGACATTTGGGAAGTGGATTTTGAAGGCCCTACTCCAAAGGTGAACTATCAGCCACCAACGGCGCGACCATGGGCAAAATACCTGTCGCAGTTGGTCACTAGAGGGATTGCCAGTAGGTTGGATCGCGGATGAATTTCTCAACTAGCGCTGGCAGGCAGCCTCTGAGTGATCCAGTCCTTGCATCAGTGCACCGTGCAGCTTGCTTCAGCTCGTTCCGCACTAAACGGTTCAATTGCCTGCCTTCTCCGAGCAAATGACGCGAAACGAGCCACTAAGTCGAAGTACTCTTAAGCGATGGGAGGGTTTGCTGACGCCTTGTGCGGAATGCCGGGAGCCCAACGGAACTCGGGTGAGATGGATACCTCCCACCCGGGGACGCGCTTCCTGAACATAAACCACAAACCCAGGGCTAAACGCGGTACTGCCGGCCAGGGTGCACCGAACGTTTTGAGGTCGGGCGGTGATCAAGGCGCTCCCACTCGGAATGACACTCCTCCAATTGTCCCCAGCGATCTTCGAGTACCATGTTTTCGCCGATAGTCGGTCGATAGGATCTCGGAACTATGGTGGTTCAACGTTCAACAGGTGCAGAGTTAACGGCTGAGAGATTTGACTTGAGGCGAGCGAGACTGATAGCTCTCAAAGGTGGAATGTCCAGCGCAGGTGACCGTGGCGTGAAGTTCTTCCAGAGTTCCAAAGAAAGTGAGGCACAGTGTGGTGCGGCAACATCGAGCTGCACGATCGTGGTGCCAGGCAAGCCCCGCATCCCTGCGATCAGCCGATCCGATCACCTTGTTTCCTCTGCACCACCACTTAGATGCTGCTTCCAGCTCCGACCTGTTCTATCAGTGACCGTGTATAGAGCACCCTGCTACTGGCTTCCGTTTACTCTCAGAAAAATGAACTTTTACTTTGAGGCCGCAAAAATTCTCGACAAACTTGACAAAAAACAGGGATCGATCAAAGGCGTGCTTTCCGGCGTGCCAGAGAAAGATAGGAAAAGGACGTCCGCCCTTGTCATCGAAAGTCTTAAGTGTACGTTTACGCTTGTCGCGGCTTAGTTTGTCGTGCTGAGTGGGGTGGCGTTGGACTGTTCAAACTCCAGACAAGCCCGTATTAAAGGACGTGATATTCAACTCAAAGTTGCTTAAAGAAGAAAAGAAACTCAAATCCGAGAACCTGGCCCTGGTCCTCGTTCATGATTTGCTCCTGGCAAACGGGATCCAAGCCGGCGATGGGCTTCTCAAGCAAGCGGTCTTACGACACAAGACTCGGCTACATAGCGAGTTTACCAGAGCGAAAATCCGGCGCGGAGTCAGGTCGAACGAGGAACTGGCGCAATCTGGTGATGAACGAGCGGGTGAGACGGAATCCCATGATGAGATTTGTCAGTGTTGACCCCCCAGAACTACAGCCCTGATCCCACGATACGTGAGGGTCAATACGAACCTTTGGACCTGTTCCGAGGCTGAGAAGTACTTCAAGTCGAAAGGGTTTGAAAATTCCGATCCACTCCAGAACCAGTACGGTGGGCTTTCGCTTTTCACGTCATCTCAAGGGGTAACCCCGGCAGGAAAGGATTCTCGGAGGATGAGCACATACCAAACCTTCTTCTTTTCAATCCCCAGGTTCGGTTCCATGAGGAGGAGGTTTACCACTCTGGAAAGGTCATCCTCCAGGACAAGGCGTCTTGCTTCCCAGCAATCGTATTGGCACAAGATATCCACGAACCACATGGAGACTTCATCGATGCGACGGCTGCCCCGGGAAATAAGACAACTCACCTCAGTGCCCTGCTGGGGAACAAAAGGAAGGTCAGCGCCTTCGTCAGCCATAGCTCGCATGTTTTCCGACCACACATTTGCTCAATCGTCATGGTGCTTAGCTGTTCGCTTTCGAACGAGACGTAAAGCGGTTCGCGACCTTGAAGTCCATGCTCACCAAGGCCGGTTGTCGAAAGGTGGAACCGATGAATGCAGATTTCCTGACGATCAAGCACGACGATCAGATGTACGCGAAAGTTACCCACATGTGAGTTAGCTCCAGTCATCTGAGCCGTGCGGGTTCTCACTCCCCGGAACCATGGGAATAAGCCTGCTAGACCCTTCATGTAGCGGATCGGGTATTGTCAACCGCCTTGATCATCTCACCGAACATGGTATGTCCCCCGACCCCCTAAACGTGACGGAAACTCGTCCAACGACCGCTCGTCGACGAACCTTATTTTTTTACCGATTGGGTAAAAAATGGGAAAACAGATAAGGAAGATGGAGGCGGTTCCTCTAAACAGGAAAGGCTGGAAAAACTCGCGTCTTTCCAGCTCGTAATGATCAAGCACGCTATGAAGTGTGAGTGTCACGGTCCACTCCCGTTCGGTCCGCTTTCCACTTCAAAAACCACCCTCCCGGCTCATCCCGATGCTTTTTCCACGTGTGACGTCGCCCATGGTGCGGTCCTCCGTATCAGCGACGTCGTCGGCGGGGTTGACGCTCCCACCCGATGTTTCAGCCTGTAACCCAGCACCCGACCCGTTGCTTTCCCAAGGTTCGGGCCGTCTCCTTCCCTCGGGTTCTTTCTTCGAACTTTCAGAATCCGCCTCGCAAAAGTCACCCGCATGCATCGATCCACAAACGTTCACGATCTCTGATGCTGATCCGATGCATATATCATAGTCCCTTCCGTGAAAAGAATCGTCTACTCAACATGCAGCATTCACCCGACCGAGAACGAGCATGTCGTTTCGAAGGCGCTCAAATCGAACGAAGCGAAACTGAATGGTTTTGGGCTCGCCCCGAGGTCACAGGTGTTGCCAAGTTGGCAACGACGGGGTATTCCTGAGGAGATGATGTCCGGTACGTATGCCCGTTGCTCTGGACGAGAGTTACACCAATCGGGGGCGGTTGTTTGTTGCTTCTAGCAGATGATGCAGAGTGCGTGGTCAGGTGCTCTCCAGGGGAAGATGCAACGAACGGCTTCTTTGTTTCTTGCTTCGTGCGTCAATCTCAGGGAGAATTGACAGAGCTGGGGAAACGGACTCGACCTTCCGTAAAACACGGCATTGATAAGGGCGAGACCGGAGAACGTGAGAGTGTTACCCATATGGAGAAGAGTGTGGATAGGCAGAAGCGGAGCCGACCGAGGAAGAAAAGGAAGTATACCACATCAACCTGAGTCCAGACCCAGGACGTTACGAACTTTGTTGGCAGGACGTTCTGGATCGCCGATCACGCCAGAGCAGCATACGGCACACAGATAGATTTTGGGACTACAAGTTCGACGATTCAGTATTGAAGGAGAAAAATATTCGTGGGTAGCATGTGCTAAGAGAGAATACGTTCGTGTACGGTCGAGAGGTCAGCCAGAATGCAGAAGGGGAAGGTTATACCGTCCAATACTGTGAACGTTCTGACGAACCACCAAAAAAAAGGAATATCATGTAAGAGACCGTCAAGGCACCACTGAACACTAGGGAAGAGGTAGTCGGCTGGTCGTATGAGCAGGGCAAAGGAAGAGGCGGACGAGCTGGAAAGAAGTGAGTGTTCGCTCGGTCCTGATAGTTGTGATTGCTGGGGAAGGCGAGAAAGGAGAATCGGCTGCTTGTCAGCATCGGGACCTTATCAAGAGTTTTAGTGAGCGGGAGTAGGAGCGTGTTGCTGCGCGTATTGGCCCTGATAGTATGCTGCGTAGTTGTTGTCGTATCCTTGCTGTTGATACCCTTGGTAACCGCCCTGCTGTGGTTGACTCCACTGGTTAGCGCCTCCGTAGCCTCCATGCATACCAGCATATCCCGCGTCAGGGCCGGGGGGTCGGAACTGCTGAGGCTGTGATTGTGATTGTGGAATGTTCGACTGCCACATCTCAGGTCTGCGCCAGGGAGGAATGTTGGTTCCTCCAGCAGTGATGTCGTGTCCGGCACCTCCAGCCCAGGGCTTCGCTCCATCCCCAGATCCCTTCCCACTCTCTCCTAGCTCCGCCATAAGGTTAGCGTACTCCGAGTCGAACCCACCCTTGCCCACGGATGGGTTCTGGCTCGGCACAATAGCCGTGGGATCCCTGTTGACCGGACAGTCACGGGCCATGTGTCCGGCGCTCCCGCAGACACGGCAGATGATGTTAGCAGTAAAGTTGCGCTGCTCAGGGCACTCATACTTCCTGTGACCGACGTTGCCGCAATTCTGACAGACTTGATTCTCGTCGTCCCGAAGGGTCCCGTTGAGAGCAGCAAGTTCGCGAAGCTGATTACGCTTGTGATCGTTCTGGCCTTCAGGTGTGGAAGCGGCCTGATTTCAAAGATTGAGACAACAGTTAAAATCACAGGGAGAAGGATGGACTCACAGTTTCAATAACCTTGTTGATCAACCTGACGCAGGAGGCAACCTTCTCCTCAGATTCAGCTGTAACAAGACAATGGAGATCTTCCTCCGCGTCTTCGGCGTACTGATCCGGCCTGGCTTTCCCCTCTTTAACGCTGCCCTTCCCTCGGATGCTGATCTTGGCGCCGCTGTCCCTCTCCATCTTCTTCAAACTGTTACCGCGAGGACCGACGAGCAGACCGAAGAAGTTGATCTCGGGGAATTCCTTGACGGGGATGTAAACCTTATCTGAAGGGCGGTGAGAACGTTTCTGTTGTTGGTATTCGACGGGGGGTCGGAAATTGGGATCATTCTTCATGGCACGGTCGACTAGTTTGATGCGCTCTTCTTCGAGCTTTTTGCGGTAGCGGACCTCCCGAGTGTTGGTCCTGCGACCATGGTTATCGTAGGTGGGAGGTGGGGATGGGGACCTATATCGGCTTAGTCAGCAACTGGTCTGCGGGGAGAACGTGGCGGAAGGTTCACCTCTCACGCTCTGGGGGGATGAAGTCGTTCAGCCTGAGTTTGCGATTAATCTCCTCCAACCTAAGGTGGATGGCGTAGTTGTCAAGCTGGGCCTGAGATACACCGTTGGCGGAGATCGCAGTGGGCAACCCAGGAAGCTCGGCCTTGGCCTCGCCCCAACGGCTGCGTCGCTTACGCGGGGCATTGGAATCAGCTAGATCGATGTGAGAGGAGACGAGGGTTACGAAAATCACGGTTAGCGATGGTCAGTATGGATGAGTAGGTTGTGCACGCGAAGGTGGAGAAGATAGGAACGAAAGGTATACCACCAATGTTGCAAAGAGATTTCTCCCGATACACCACGATGTGCGAGGTATCGTTCGCGTGCTGGTGATGGTGTTATGAACGTGTTTCACTTACCAGGTGTAGGAGTCGAGGGCGACTCTTCCCGGGATTTAGTTGAGCTGTCGTTTCCGTAGGGTTTGGAAAACGTCGTCGGTGAAGGCTGGGCTAACTGTGGCGGAGTGTTATCTTCGACTGGGGCTGGTCCGAACCTTCTTCGGTTTCCCAACGGTGCTAAACACAGGAATTTTTTGTCAGACACGTGCTTTCCAGAAAACGGGGGATTTGGATAAACTACATACTGTCGTTGGTCCCAGAAACCTCACGAGTAGCTGGTCTCCACATAGCGCGCAGCAGAGGATGTCAGGGAAAGAGAAAAGTAAAGTGAAGGTATAAGGAGGAGATGACTCTGAACAAGGCGAGGTGACCAACCCCGCGAGTTGCCGAACAAGAGTCATCCACGCACCCGTGGCTCTCACACCCGCCCAACCCTTTGTCATACACTTTCATGTCCGGTAAGCGACACACTGAAGGTAAATTCACGAAAAATCGCAAATAATTTTGCTGACCTTGTCGTCCGTGCAGACTTACCGGCACTTCCTCACAAACGACGGAAACTAGGAAATGATTCAACCGAAGGGGATGTCGAATATGTAGACGTCGAGGATCCACCCTCGCCTCCCCCAGCTTCTCAGCTCGTACCGAAAGGCGGAACGATTAAGTTCAGCGCTCTGACTCGCAGGCTTGCCAAGGGCAAGAAGGATGGAGACCAGAACTCCGTGATCGCTCATCGGAAGCAGCAGGACAGGCTCATTTCACACATCTTCGAGGGGAACGATTTTTCGTGGCTCCACTTGAAGGCTGACCACTCTGCTCGACCCATCTGGATTAGCCCTGAGGATGGTCACATCATTCTGGAGGCCTTCTCCCCGATTGCGGAGCAGGCTCAGGATTTCCTTGTAGCCATCAGCGAGCCTGTCAGCAGGTACGCAAGCACATCTTTTTGCCCCACCTATGTACACATTCGAATACGATCGGAATCAGACCTGCATTCATTCACGAGTACAAACTCACGTCGTATTCGCTCTACGCCGCCGTGTCGGTTGGTTTGCAGACAGAGGACATCATTGAAGTCCGTCTCTCTTCAATCTTGGGCTGATTGACAAAGACTAAAGCTGGCGTCATTCAGGTCCTGAACCGTATGTCAAAGGTTCCGGTCCCCGATGATATCACGAACTTCATCCGAGAACGTACTCTCTCGTACGGCAAAGTTAAACTCGTCTTGAAGCACAACAGGTACTACGTCGAGTCAAGCCATCCTGAGACACTTCAGACACTCTTGAAAGACGACGTCATCCGATCAGCCCGCGTCCATACTCAGGCCGTAGACAATAGCATCAAGGCTGCGACCTTCACAACTGGAAAGGTTCCAGCAAAGGGCGCACTTATCATACCTGGGACGAAACAAGGCGACAAAAAGAAGGCTGATTCCACTGGTGGCGCATCATCCACCCCCGGTGTAAACAGAACCACTGATACCGATCTTTTCACATCGGTGGTCGGGGTTGATGCGGGTAAAGTTTTTGGTGTTCCCTGCTTGTAACCTGGCTACTGACCGGGCCTGTGGTTGTCTTTCATTTTAGACGAGGTGGAAGAGGATGATGATCAAGTTCATGCCTTCCAAATTGACGACGCGAAGATTGACGTGAGTTCTTACGTTACTTTTGACTGTGATGGGTAATACTCATCAATCAATCCATCGGGGTTGCCGGACTCTAGGATGTGAAGAAACGCTGCGTCTTTCTGGAATATCCAATGCTCGAGGAATATGACTTTCGGAATGATACCGTAAATGCCAATCTGGATATCGATCTCAAGCCGGCAACTGTCATTCGACCGTACCAAGAGACCAGCTTGAGCAAGATGTTCGGAAACGGGTAAGCAAAGACATCACCAACCAATCAGCACGAAGGTGACTAAAGAACGTTCTAGACGTGCGCGCTCTGGCATTATTGTATTGCCCTGTGGAGCTGGCAAAACCCTTGTAGGCATAACTGCCGCTTGCACAATCAAGAAGTCATGTCTTGTACTCTGCACCTCCTCGTAAGTCAATGGCACGTCGCTGTTTAGCGAAGTCACTTTGACAGCTGAAACTGTTCATCATACAGTGTCTCAGTTATGCAATGGAGACAACAATTCATGCTGTGGTCGAACGTTACCGACAAGCAAGTCGCGGTATTCACCGCTGATCAGAAGGAGAAGGTGCGATCGAAAAAGCGGGTGGAACTGTACTGCCCCCGCAGCCGTCACGGTTTTGGCGGCACCGGACTGACTTAATGCACCCGAATCCTGCAGTTCGCCGGGGAGAGTGGCATCGTTATCTCGACATACTCCATGGTAGCCAACACAACGAATCGATCACACGAAGCAAAGAAGATGATGGACTTCTTGACGTCCCGTGAGTGGGGTTTCATCCTTCTCGACGAGGTGCACGTCGTCCCGGCGAATATGTTCAGAAGGGTTGTAACCACGATCAAAGCGCACTCCAAACTGGGATTGACTGGTGCGTGCGGGTGGACGTTTGTGGCGCATCGGTGCATCGCTGACGGGCCTCCACCTACGATCGTCCATCACGGCCCGGGACTTTAGCTACACTTGTCCGAGAAGATGACAAGATCGAGGACCTTAATTACATGATTGGTCCTAAGCTGTACGAGGCGAATTGGATGGACCTCGCTGCCAAGGGGCATATTGCAAATGTCCAGGTAAGTCTAAGCCTCGTCAGCGGACGGAATTTCAATTCACATGCGGTACCGGCCACGGGATCTTCACTGATGCCATTGGATCTTCGAACAGTGCGCGGAAGTGTGGTGTCCCATGACTCCGGAATTTTACCGTGAATACTTGCGAGAGCAATCTCGAAAGCGGATGCTGTTGTACTGCATGAACCCGAAGAAATTCCAGGCTTGTCAGTTCCTTATCAAGTATCACGAGGAGCGGGGGGATAAGATAATCGTCTTCTCGGATAACGTTTATGCACTCGAGGTGGGTGATGCGGATTCACTCCTCCTGATACGTAAAGGGTTGTACCGATTGAGGCAGCTCCCCTCGTTTTTATTTTTGCCATATTGCTTGGAAACCGCAACACCGTTACCATTGCTGACCCCGTTTTTCTGCACAGGCATACGCTAAGAAGCTTGGAAAGCTGTTTATCCATGGAGGGACTGGGCAAGTGGAACGGATGAGGATCCTGCAGCTATTCCAACATCACCCAGAGGTGTCCACAATTTTCCTATCAAAGGTCAATCCTCGAATCTCCCTCCGGTTGGCTATTTGAGGTGAGGGAGCTAAAATTCAGATGTGAAAATTTGCTTTTACAGGTCGGGGACACATCGATCGATTTACCGGAAGCGACGTGTCTTATCCAAATCTCTTCGCACTTTGGATCACGGAGGCAAGAGGCTCAAAGACTCGGTACGGAGCTACTCGCTGGTTTTATATTTATCCAAGTGCCCTGATAGCGGTTTTGTAGGTCGCATCCTCCGGGCAAAACGGCGAAACGACGAGGGGTTCAATGCGTTCTTCTATTCCCTGGTTTCGAAAGACACGCAGGAGATGTTCTATTCGACCAAGCGGCAACAGTTTTTGATCGATCAGGGCTATGCATTCAAGGTGATCACCCACCTCGACGGGATGGAGAATATGCCCGAACTCGTGTACAAGACTCGGGATGAGCAGATTGAGCTCCTATCGTCTGTGCTTCTCGCGAACGAGCACGAGGCCGATCTCGGGACGGATGTGCGAGGAGGGGATGGTGACCTCGCTGGTACGGTGACATCAAAGTCTTTCGGGTTCCCAACCAAGACCCCGGGCGCCCAACGGACGACGGGCTCGCTGGCAGCGCTCAGCGGCGGACAGCACATGTCGTACATCGAGCAGAACAAGTCAGCCAACAAGAAACTCGCGCGAGCTACGGGGTCGGCCCCCCCACGCAATCAGTTCTTCGTGAAGCGGGACAAAGAGCGCGCAGCGGCTAGGAAGGAGGCTCGGACGGGGTAATTGATCGAGAGGGCGGAAGTGGATTGAACCAGGTGATGCAGGGCGTGATGATCCTGTAACAGGTGGACCGTTGTGCTCTGGAATCAGAATAGGGTTCCGACGGAGACGTTTGAGGGGTTTCACAAATCGGTCGTTCCGGAGCATACTCGTTTCGTCCCCATGACCGAGTGGATTTCTTATAAATTTTTTTTCTTTCTTGGATGTGTGTATGTGGACCTGGACCTTGAATGAGAGCATTGCAGACGTCGACGAAGATGAAACGGAGACGATAGCGGGAGTCCCTTGAAGAATCTCGCGGAGGTAATAGGGAAATCCAATCCTGGCCAGGCTTCCCCACGCGCTTTGGGCGATGAAACGGCAACATGGACCAAGACCATGGCGACCGGCTTTTTGGATTCGCTCGTTGGATTTGGCCCCTCATTTTGGGGATTTTTTAGGATTTTATTTTCAAATCTTTCGCCCTTTCTCGGTCTGGGTCGCTCCGCTGAGGGTGTTTACCGATTGACGCGCTCAAGAACGCGATGGACTAATCCTCCGTATCCGCAATCACCTTTATACGCTTCATCTCTTGACCACCACACCCTCCAACTGCTCTCTTGATTCGCTGTCCTCTCCCGCAACCAAAAATGTCTTCTAAGCGCGGCAGAAAGAGAAACGACAATCTCCCCCCGAACAGGGCCAGAGACGTCCAGCGGGCCTTCCGCGCTCGTCGTGCTGCTCATCTTCAGGTTAGTCCCCACTATTATCCGCTCTTTGTCGAATCTCCTCGCATCCTAATATCGTCCCCCTTGTTGCCGCCAGGCTTTGGAGCAACGGGTGGCCGAACTCGAGGAAGAGAACGAGCAATATCGCCAGGCCCTCAATCTTCCCCCCTCTAATCGGCCTGCCTTGGGCAAGGGGCCTACGGGGAAGGACAAGCCAAAGACACCATACGCTTCTCGCCCGTCCAGCTCCACCAATTCCACCCCAAGCACCAGTACCACGCTTCCATCATTGACCACCTCCGTCGCCGCCAATAACCCGAAATCACGGCCCAGCCCATCAGAGTCTCCTTCCTCATCGTCGGCTCGGACTCATTCGCTCTCGCCTTCCAATTCCATGTCCGTCCCCAGTCAACCGTTCAGGAAGACGCCCCCCACTCTGCCCGGCCTCGAGACTGGTTCCTCGTGGGATCACCATACAAGTATGGTGATGTCCAAGGAACAGCAACAGAGCGCTAACCAACACACCTCCCCTCGCACCGCTTCCTTCACGTTAAACCCTGGGCCTCACTCTGCACAGCCCCAGCTAACGTCGTTTGGCTACAGCGAGCCCATGCCCTCACGGTCCACCCAACCCGGCGCGATGTACATGTCTCACCCCTCGCAAAGCCTCCCTCCTCCGCCTCAAGATCGTCAACAGCCCGTACGCGAGCAGTACAACGAACCCCACTTTGTATTACGTGATGTCCGAGAGGAAAGACAGCATTATTCGTTTTCCCAACCCTCCTTTCCCTCCCCACATGATGGATCACTTCATTCTCCAGTCCCACATGACGCTTCGCAGATGAATTCCATGGCCATGTCTCAGCACCGGGATCAAATGAATTCTGCTCAGCAGCAACAGCAACAGCAACAGCAGTCATTCGCGCATCGAAGGTCGATTACCGAGCCCCAGGGTTTTCGAGGGATCATCAACACATTCCCCCATTTACCTAGCCCTCAAGCCCATTCCCAACAACCTGATTACCCCCTACGCCTACCCCCTCCCCAAAAAGTGGCAGATCCGAACGGTGCCCGTTCGGGATACGGCGGACACGACTCTCGTCGAATGATCTGATCGGTCCGTCCCTCGTTTTCCTTTGGAGCTCCTATCAGGGTTCTAGCCTCAAACTTGTGTTGAACGTTGAACGTAAACCTATCTCGTCGTTTTTGCTTTGTTTTTTTTTTTCTCGCCCGATCGCATCCGTACCTCACCCTTTCCTACTTTGTCACTTCCCTCTTCCCGTCCTTCCCGGGTGTTGTGGACATTTTCTCTCCTTAGAATCGGTCCCCTCGCACACACAATGCACGCCACACGTCCAAAGTCCTATCCCATTCCCCTCTCAAATCTATCATGTATTGTTATGTACGACGTACGTGTCGGTGATTATTTAATACGCTACTACTTCTCGACTGTTCCGCCTGTTTGCGAACACTGACTTCGACTTTTCTCTCCCTTGTGTCTGGTCACTTTTTCCTCGTTTCCATTTCTCCCGTTCACGCTCCTCTTTGGGCACGGGTTGAGTCAGCCCGTTTTTTTCCGGTTTCAGATCGTGCTATCTATTAAACTACGTTACAGGGCACAGATTATAGAGTTGTAGAGCAGGTGGAAACGATAATATAGATATTTTTCAACCCCAACGGTCACCGTGAAGTTCTCGAGTCCTCAAAGCGGGGGATTGTATTCTCCCGCACCCTTGACCCGACCCTTCTCATATGAGCCGTTTATTGTGTCTGGTATCATCACCATTGAATTACGACCCCATTCGGAACACCGTCCAGACCAGAGACCAGAGGGCAGAGCAGATTAACCAGCTGAATGTCGCAGGGACCGGGGCGCCTGGGGGGTTCGAGGCAGCGTCATCAATGAGAGAAACAAGGAACGGAACGGCCCATGGTGGACAACAACAGGTTTGTGCAGTGGGAAAGACGGGGCGGACGTTGTTCCTTCCTGAGTGTTTCGGGAGACGCCTCTGATCGACTCCGAACTTCTGGAGATCTGGAGCGGCAGCGGGGGGACTTTTGAGGTTCTTCTGCTCACCGAAATACCATGATAGATGTTTGTCGTGAAGGCAACCCCACCCCGTCGGCAGGACGACTTTTTCGGATAATCCTAAGGCCGACACGAGAACCACAAGCGCCCAATTGATCATGGCACTTGGAGGATCCGATAAAACTAGGCGAGAAGGGTCGTATTTTACCCCTTGCGATTTTATTCGTTGAAACCCCAGAAAGAGGGCGCGGGAGAGGGTGACTCAACTCACTCCTAGATCTGGTGAGGTAACGGGTTCAACGTCGAGTGGGGATGTGCTAACTGCTTGCACGCTTGACCAAAGGACTGGTTTACTCAATTCAGTCGGGGGGAATGGCAGACTCTATCAGGGCGGTGAACCGTCGATCAAGAATTTCACGATAAGTTCTGTAGAACGGATATGCCGTTAGTAATAAGTATCTGAAAATTCCTTCCCGCGCGCGCTCATCAACCTTCCATGAATGGTCTCTCGCACCATGCCGGGTTTTTCCTGGTGACGTGTCCCACATGCTGAATTGAGAATCCGCACTATATACGCACCGTGCTTGGGCTGAAGCGCGTGTTTCTGTGGTTCGGGTGCAGAACCCCTCAGCCCCCCCCTTGCATGTGTATAACGCGCAACATCCCGAAGAGCGCCGCAGCGCCCAACCGCGCCGAGCGGCCCAACTTAAGTCCTGGACGGGGCCGTCCTCAGGAGGAGTAGAAGTGACTGACGAATCGGTCATACAGACTTTTGATCGACCAGATCGGCCAGGTCAGATCCGTGACCCCCCAAGCTCAGCCGGTTGTCACTGATAGTCATACGGAGAGATTTTTCGCTCGTTTTCTCCGATAGGACGCGCGTGCACGAACCACGTACGTCGTACTACTCGCGTGCGGTCCGTGGTCCGGCTAGCCAGATGCGGCCGAGGGTCCAATTTGAGACAGGAACGTGAGCGACCCAACGACAGGAATTCTAGAGGCTAACTTCAAACTTCACGACCTTCCCTATTTAGGAAGGTATGGGACCTGTTCGAAGTCCCAGCGGATGCCAGGGCGCAGTGGCGTCGGCACGATCACCTGCGTCCACATCCCGGGCCCCCGTGCCAGTGGGAAAGGGATCACATGTCATCGGACTCCTGTCACAGACTAACGCCCCGATCCGATGGCGCGGCTGACAGCCGCCGCAATGCAAACACCGGGCAGCTTTTAGCGCAGGCGCTCCATCCAGGTTCAGTCACCAGTGCAAGGCGGGGAGGGGGATATACACATTATCCGCCTACGATAGCTCGGAGATGCGAGTCGGCGAGTCGGATCCAACATGCGCTGTCATCGGTTGCTATTCGACCAGACTCTTGGAGGGTGATTTACTATAGGAAGGTTGGTAGATGTAAACAATAGTTACCAGAAGGAGATACGGCAACGTGGTCGTAGTGTAGTGTAATGCGTGTGTTACGGGAATGGAAAGATGAATGAATGAGGTGAGAAAGGAAGAGGGGTGTAGTTTTGACGGTAGATCGATACAAGCGGTAGGAGGGGCTCCGTCGGGGTTGGCGTCGTGGGGTCAGTGGGAAAGGAAAGCAAGAATGTAGGATCGCCGCCGATCCACATTATCAAATATTTTGACGGGACGGAGGGGGTGAACGTCTCCCAGGACCCCATGGTTTCTCGAGAATAATGTTCATCAGGAAGCTTAGCCGGGGTACGAGGCCGTGACGGATCTTCCTCCGCCGGTAAGCAGCGTCTGACTCCCCATGCTCTCCGATGACGGTGTCCGACTAGGGCGCTTCGGCGTCTACATCTAGCTTGCACCAGTCGACCCTGCCATCGGGTCCATACTTCTCCTCGAGCCAGTCGTTGGCGCTCTTGAAGTGACCATTGCCCAAAAATCCCTTGGTCACGCGTGGAGAAGGGTGCTGTAAAAATGCCAAACGAAAACACAGAAAAAATCATCGCCCCAGTTAGCCATCAATTTCTGCGGTCACCACGCCTCGGTGCGCGAGTGATTCGGGTGACTACTTACAGCGCTTGTTAGGACCAGATGCTTGTGCTAGGTACGGGATTAAAAGATTAGAGTCGGGAAACTAAGGCCTTCGCAAAAGCAAAAATGAACGGGAGTTCCGTTGAATGAAGCGCAGGACCGCAAACATTGCAACCCCAGAAAGGTCCATTAAACGATCGGGCGTTGCCTGGGGCAATGGTAGAGGAATAACGGCTTGACTTACCCGATTGAGACCTTGTACTCGCTTCTGCGCCCACGAACCCCAAGCCATGAATACAACCCCCCGGCCAACTCCGGCCTTAGTTGCAGAGTTCGTGTCGACCGTTGGTAGGTTAGCTCCTCCCCACTTGTCAATAACTGCGACGACCTTTTCCATGAATTTTTCCCAACCTCTGTTCGAGTGGGAGCCCGGAGACCCGGCCTTGACGGTCAGGCAGGTGTTGAGCATGAGGACACCATTTTTAGCCCAACCAATAAGGTTTCTGACATTGACACGGTATCAGTGATGGTTTTATGAACGTATGGTCCACCGCGAGTGGTGTCCCTCAACGTACCCGTGTTTGGGAATCACGAATTCTGGATATTCCGATTTGATCTCGGTGTAGATCTGTAGAAGCAGCACGGGAGCGTCGCCGCGCGGGGGTTAACGGTCATGGGGAGGTTGGAGATTGTCTCAGCCGCGATCGCGATTGAATGAAGGGGGCGGTGCGTACGTTGACCAATGACGGCGGGACGGGAATCCCTTTAGGAACGGAAAAACAGAGGCCTGGACGGAGCTTTTATCAGATGTTACAGAAATGACATTGTCGGAGTGTGGACCCCCAAACAACCACACTCGCATAGGGCAAACGAGAAAGGGAACGGCAGGGAAGCGAAAGGCTTCTGGAACATTAAACGGAACGTACCGTGAGCTTGCTTAGGCCCGAAATACGGGTCTTGCCCAACAATTACCACCTTGACTTTCCCGAGTGGAGTATAGTTGGACCACGAATAGATGTCCTTGGCTGTTGGGGTCAATCACGTTGGCGATCAGTCATTAGCCAATATTGGGTAAACGAGGCGAAGTAAAGGCTCAGGTGTGACTAACGGAGTGGGTAGACCTTGCAGGACTGCGGTGTGTCGTTGGCACCCCTGACACCCTCCTCGCGGAGGAATTTCTTCAGGGCGATGAAGTAGGGTTGTTTAATCTCATCGTGTAGGAGCTTCAGCCTGGGTGGTGTAAGTAAGGTTAAGCACCAGCGCGGTATGATTGATCGGAGGGGATGGTTCAATACAGCATTGAAACGGCGTTCTGGGGAAGGGGGTGGTGATGTAGACACTGACCAGCTCTTTCCCATGGTCTCGATTTCGAGACCGAGGAGATCACGTTGTTCCTCCGTCAAGGAGTTAATGAAGCCATTCAAATTGAACGGAATGGAATTTAATGTTTTGGTCTTCGAGACAACGGCGGCGGACGGTCCATTGATCTTGGTCTTTTTCGCAGACGAGCCGCTGAACATGTCCATGAGCGTCCGCTGCCTCTTCAGCGGGTTTGACACGGCGTTCTCCTGGGCGGGGACCTTTTCGGGAGCGGAGCTGCTAGCCGGAGTGGCTTTTACCTCCGTTTCTTTAACCTTGGGGCCAGTCGTAGGCCGTTCAGGTTTTGTGGGAGGGACGATAAGGTCCTCATAGTAGACCTCTTGCTCAGAGTCGGCTTCAGGCATGACGATGTGTGTGACGGAATTGAGGTGTAAGAGTGAGAGGCGCCTGGCGCGTTCGCGGTCAACGCCCATTATCATCGCGCGCGTCACAGAAGCGTGACCACGTGATGGCCGACGTTGAGCTGGAATCTTTCCCGCAGTCTGAAAGGTGTCAATCCACACTTGGCACAAAGTCCTCACTTTGCTCCAATTTTCTTTGCGTACCGCTTTGCGCTGAGTCTGTTTGGCTTGAAAGTCAGCTCAGAAAATCTCAGAGATAAGCAGGATTTTTTTAACCTTTGAAACATCATCCAGACGTTCCGGTCGGTAGTCACGGTTCCGAAATCCCCGATTGACAATTGGACGGACATATCTGCCAAGCTGCCTCGGTCACGGTCCTCTCCTTCTCCCCCTCCGTCTCAGCAGTCAGGCAGCCAGCGAGATGCTAGACGGACGGTCCCAATCCAGCGAATCCAACGGCCGAGCATACCCGCCAATCCCTCTTACGACTGGAGCACGAGTTACCAAGCCGGGTCATCGGGGTAAGTCACTGTATATACCTTCGCCATTTCACTCGCTTCACTCGGTTTTGTACCTCAGTGCTGCTTCCTCAGCGAATACGGACGCTGGGGACACCACCACCGACACCGACGATGATCGTGCGACTTTACGTGGGCGGCCCACCTTACACTCCAGACCCACCCGATACAATACCGCCATCAAGCCTCCAACTACTGATGCCGCAAAAACAAGGCGTGACAGCGTTTCATCTACCTCCGGCAGTTCCGGCCGTCATCGCTTGCGACCTACAAGAATCTCTTTTACCCGCTCGAGGTCACCTTTGCCTCCGATGCAGGTTGTGAACGAGAATGACGGCTCACCTCCGCTTCGAACGGTCTCCCCAATACCGTCCCGCAACAAGCAAGGGATAAACTACCGACATCTTCTCCCACCGGCATTCCACTTCAGTTTCCGAATCCTATTTTCAGAAAAGGTCCGCAGATTCTACATTGATTCAAGTAAAGCTTGCGAGGCCACACTCCTGCTCGGATCTATGTTCTTTGCAGCGAAATGCTTATCCGAGCACAATTCCGAAATGTGGACGTCAATAGGTGGGTTGCGCCCCGGTTCTGCTCTCGCTTGCTGATCTCAATGACACCACACTCTCCTTCTGCGTCCGTCGGGCCCATTTGTGCAACCCCCGGTGTTTCTACCTGAATCACGATGAGCAGAAATCTATATCATCACTATTCTCTCATTACTTTATATTATATGGTCGCATTTCTCAACCAGCATCGTAAACAAACAAACCAGCCAACCCATCCCAACCACACCGACTATACTGTCGAATAGACCCGCATCTCCCAGGCCATTCGATCAGCGACGTCACCCGTTGCCACCGCCGAAAAATGATGGCTTCGTTTGGATGACTGTACCCAAAAACTATAGGTACGTGGGCCTCACGGCGTATCCGCGAAAACCCGACAGTCCATGTCATCGTGGTGCTAAACTTGACTTGCTCTTATTGTCTCCTCTTAAGGAATTCAACCGATGACGGAATTTTATCCGGGCTCCTGATCGGACCTCTAATCGCATCAGCCGAACTTCACACCGCACTGAACAGTGTCTCAACGGGTAGGCCGCTATTGCCTCCCGAATGGCGCGTGGACTCGACCATCTTTCCGCTGTCGGACCCTAAACTTACTCAGGCAGAAGCCCTTGTCGTTTCTCGGCGGGCTCTGGTCGACTTGGCCACTATATGCTCGACGATACTCCTTGTACACGTGTGCGCTTCGTGGTGGAAGGAGGCCCGGGTTCGGAAAGATGGCATACCTGACTCTGAGAGGGCGTCTGTGCCTAGGAGTGAAATGAGAAGGTTAAGATTATATGTTGTGTTTGGCCTCGTTGTGGGTCTTGTGGTCGTCGCGATGCAGACTGGATTTTATGAGATGGGCTGGGGAATATGGCAAAGTCCGTCCGTCTGTCCGCCGCACTTACTAATGGACCCCAACGCTAACCACAACCGGTCGTCTCACTTGATTAGATATGAGCTTCATCGAACTCTTGCTGTGTTCATTGTTCTATCAGGCCGCCCTGTATCTCGCCATTAGGCTGGCTCACCAAGGATTTACCCTTGGTGAGCTAGGCGTTATCATATTTGGAGCTAGTGTGTTGTTTATGGAAGGTTTCAATATTACCGTGGCCAGGGTGAGCTTGTGACCTGTTATCGTCATCCCGGAAGGTGCACTAATTGCTTATCATAGATATGGCCGGCTACGACACCCTACATCCGAACCTATCGCCTGCCCACGCCTTTGTTGTTGTACCAAATCGCCTTGATCCCAGGGTCACTGTTGACGGGAGTCCTCCTTTCCCCGCTTCTGTTCCTGTCGAGACACATCGCCAGGCGTCCCGTCCGGCGGTTACGGTTCCCTCAGGAGAAGCAAGCTCACCGACGTCTGTTGGCTCTGGGCTTCTATGCCGGCGCCGCCCTGATCATCGGGGGGTTGATTGGCATGTGGACAAAATGGTGCTTAGGGGGAAGGGATCCGTGGGTATACGCGGTGTTCTATCTATTGGAGGGGAGGAAGACATGGAGTCGACCGGTTCTACTCGTATACTGGGCGTTGATCGGAATCATCAGTGTCGCCGCATGGAATCGGCAGTTGGCACGCTCGAGGAAATATCGTCCAAGGGCAATTGGGAGCCCAGATACAGCCCCACAACTCGCGGTGCCCTCCACGCCTACGGAAGCTCGGCCAGCTGTGTCAAGTGACCCAAGCGCGCCCCCAACACCTACCATCCCTAGCATGATCTCCTTCCCCAACCTGCCGAATGGGGTTCAAATGTCTCTCGCGGCGACGGAGCTCTTAGACGCCGCCGACAAGAGGGTGCCTACGTTGACGTTGAACGCAAGGCGCAAGTCATTCCATGGAGTCGCCGTGCTGATGTTCCTCCCAGGGATTGCATTTGATGTAAGTGTCGGACCGTTGGTGGGTGACCCGGTGACTGACCTTATTTTTTGTTTGGTTGATTTCATCTTGAACACTAACACCAAAACATAAAGCCTGCGTTCACTCATTTGGCATTCAGCGCTGCGTTCGCGCTGTTCATTTTTGCGGAGTATGTGCGATACTTTGCGCTTTATCCATTTGGAGCATCAGTGCACGTCTTCATGAATGAATTCTTGGATAACAAGGACACTGGGACAGCGATCCTCAGTCACTTTTATTTGCTCACTGGATGTGCCAACTCCGTGTGGTTTGAAGGGTGAGTCCGCCAAAATTAGATTGGGGACTCGTGCTGTGTCGGGGGAGCTGGTGTCCCGGGTTTCGCTGACGTACTTTAACCCACAGCCCATCACAGCTACTCCACTTCACAGGACTCTTAGCGCTTGGGGTTGGCGATGCCCTGGTGAGTGCGGCTCCCCACCCGCGCGTTGAAACAGCGTGAAAGGGTCGGGCCGTTCCCCCAATCCCCCTGCTTATGAGTTTTTCCTGGTAGGCATCTGTGGTTGGTAAGCGACTGGGTCGAAACCGATGGTCCCCATCGAATCAGAAGACGGGAGAGGGGACTATTGCTTTCACCCTCTCAGTAACACTGTCGGCCCTTCTCTTGAGGTTGTCGGGCCTGACAGAAGAGTTCTCGGTAAGTGTCTTCTGCAATTTCCGCCCCCAAACCCCTTGCATGTTGTGCCATCCGGTTTGCTCGTTCAAGCTCCACTCTTCTGATGGCGGTGATATTAGGTTTTCAGGTACACCATTGTCGTCGCTCTTTCCTCATTGCTGGAGGCATCCTCTGTGCAGAACGACAATCTGATATTACCTGTGTACCTCTGGAGCATGGTCGCGCTGGGTGTAGTGTAGGAATTTTTGAGAGGACGCGGTCGAAGGTTTAAACTTGCAGGGGATGACGTCAGTGGTCCCTGAGGGGCGGTGGATGGGAGAGGGGAGATTGTTGCGTGTTTGTGGTTGGGTAACCGGAGTTGGAATTCTGAATCGGGCGTCCGTCCGCTACTCCCCTCATTCTCCTCATCCGTTATTTTTCCTCTCATTTTCTACCTGTATTCCCCTGCCATACCCACGCGCTGGCTCTCGACGTTGTCCGCTCCGCTTTCCATGCACTCTTGATTGCCGCAATCCCAGTAGCTGTCGGCTGGTTCATGACTAATCGTTTTCTCAACCCACAACGCCGAATGAAAGACCAAGAAGACGAAAAGGATTCACGGCCAGCGAGGTCTCAACAACAGACGCAGACAACCCGGTCAAGCCATGCTGACCCACCCCTCGAACTGGCCGATCTCGCCCTTTCGTTTTCTCGCTCTTCCGAACACGAAATTGCAGTATTATCACCATTGCCTCGTGTTCCTCTACCCCCGAAGCGCGTGTCCCGGAAATTGTCAAGACCATTGACCGCGTCCATCCTCGACGAGCGACGGAACCTGCTGCCGACTAGCTCCAGCTCAGGCTCGCTCACAGACAACAGCCCCATCGGAACCCCTGCAACCGATAACGACTCACTTTGGTCCAGTACGAGTCCTGATCCACTACCTGGTGAATCAGTCACCTGCGATAAACCCAACGCTGAGATCGGAATCCCCCTCCCAGATATTATCGTCGAGTCCGCTGTTATTGACGACCACGGTCGCTTCCTCGCAGGTACGTTTGTTCTTCCTGGTAGATATTTGTCTACCAGCTAAGTTGAATCGAATTTCCACAGATCGATTACAGGCCGCTTCCGTTTCCGAACACTCCCTCCAGATGGATGATACCCACAGCGATGTGTTGTCTGCCGCGGACAGGACTGCCCTCGAGCCAACATACGAATGGTCGACGTTCATCAAGGCATATGCCGCCGGCAAATGGGACCCCCATAAGACACCCCAGTTTCCCCGCTCCGCCTTGTCCCATCCGACCCATCAACCAAAACAGTCTTCTCAATGTAGTCCCGCAGTTTCAGGGACGACGAGTACCCCAGACCTCCAACCCGCCCAACCCGTGGACAGAGATACCCCCACTCAGCCTTCAATCGATATACGCCACAAGCTCACCCAGACACCCCCCAACTCTACCACACCTCCGCCCTCTTCGGCTTCCACACCACCGAGGCCGTCTATAAACGATCCCCGAACGTCGAAGCCGGAACGGGCACAGTCGTTGAATGTAAATGTGTCCCACAGGTTACGGAAGTCCTTCGCAGATCTGAGGTTGTCGTCGGGCAACCCTTCGCTCAATCTGGATGATCATCCGCCTCAACCACTGAACCCGGACGTCTTGGCCTCCGCTGCAACGATCAGGTGGGCTGGGGCGAGGATCTCAGTGGCCCCCCTCGCGCTGCCATCCCCAGAGCACGAGCTCACAGACCCTATGCGTGGTGTGAACACCGCTATTCCTGGGGTGCATCCAGCTCATGGTTTTTCAGGACCTCTGACTCCTGAGAGGGAGGCGGGGCTCATGTCTCCCGGCCGGAGACCCAGGTTGGCTAGCTTCTGGGAAGGAACCGTTGAGCAGACTTTGCCGACTGTTGAAGGCAGCCCTAGTATCGAACCTACGCCACTGGAAGAGGTGGAAGCTGCCGTAACGGAGGACAGTTCTTCTGCTTCCTTTTCCGTCATCCCACCTGCATCCGCGCCACTCATGGCATCTGTCGGAACTGAGACCGGAGACTACTTTGAGGATGCGTTCCCCCCGCCAACGTCTTTGACTTCTGAGCTACCCTCGATTGATTCGATTTCATCCGTCCCCGCCGTAACCAGAAGGATATGCTTGACGCGGCAGACCTCTTCACCTCTCCCGGCTTTTTCGGATCGAACTTTCCGACATCACAGGACTGTCAGGTCATCTTCGGAGAGCTCTGGTTTTGGTCCTCGCTCGGTGAAGGAGGAATCGATGTTCTATGAACTTGGTTACTTGGTTGCCCCAAACCCGCCGGACGAAATCGAACGGCGCAGAGCGCTGTACAGGTATGTTCACCGTCTTAGTCCACCCAAACCTATATATGGGTGAATTCACAACCCCGCTCTTAGGTTCAATATCTGGAATACCGGTCCAGACCCCAGCTTCCAGCGGATCGCATACCTCGTTAAATTGGTTTTCAACACCAAGATCGTTGTTATTTCCCTTGTCGACGAAAACGAGGAGTGAGCCTTCCATTGCGATCTTCATTCAGCGACACAGCTGACACATCCTCCAAGGTGGTTTAAGACCGAATGTAATCCCAACATCTTTGTATTTCTCGTTGATACTGATGGCTCGGTCCCCATAGTGGGTTTGCAGAAGCGATCTCTCCCCCGTAATTGTGCGTTCTGTTCACACGCAGTTTTACAACGGTTGGTGGCACAGGGCCGAAGTTGATCTTCGCCTCGCTGTTTTGGCCAGTTGGAAAACCGAGCTAATCGCGCCTTGCTTTTCCACAGCGGAGATGAACCCCTGGTCATTCTTGACACGCTTGAGGACTGGAGGTTTGCCAAAAACGTACGTCCGGTGGCCGCTCCAGACCGTCCCACTCCACCTCGGTTCCGCCACCGTTACATAGAAGCTATTGATCGAGCCCGATTATTTCCTCCCTTTTCAGCCGTTAGTCACCGGTCCGCCAAATATTCGGTTCTATGCAGGAGCACCTTTGAAGACGTCTGACGGATACAATATTGGAACGTGCGTGCAACGATTCTCCGCGGGGACAAGCGATCCTTTTCGCACGTGGTGTGTTAAGGGTAATTGATGGTTTTTCCTGCGAACAGATTATCCATCATTGATGACTCCCCGCGTTCCGAATTCAGTCCGCGACAGCGGCACACCCTCAAAGAATTCGCTGTGAGTCGGGTTTTATGACAATCTACCAAAAGCTTTGTTTTTGGGCTGACCCAACTCGTCAGACTATCGCGATGCGGGAGATGGAGCTGTGGCGTGATAAGGTTTGTAGGCCACCTCCACTAAACCTTATTCTACCGGTTCCATTCGTACTCCAGGAAAGACCGTTTGCTGACCCGGATGTTCCCCCTCAAACTAGATCCAGCTCCGGATCCGAGACCGCATTCAGACCTCCGTGAGGCAGCTTCCATTCCAATTTACGTTCATCGGGCACTAACGGACCCTCTGCTCGACCGTTTAGATGGAGCAATTCACCCGAGAATGCCTGGAGATTGACAAAGACAATGGCGATAATAGCGGGCAGAGCCTAGCATTGGCGACGCCTATGGACCAGATTTACGAGCGGGCCGCCAAACTGATCAAACGTACTTTGGACGTTGAAGGCTCAGTTGTCATGGATGTCTCTCACGTTCAAGTCCTTGAAAACGTGAACTCTGAGAGCACAGCCGCAGTGGTCTTGCATGATGCGGATTCAGACGTTGGGACGACCACAAGGGTGCTAAGTGGAGAAGAATTCGTCAAGCTGACTGAATTTTTCAAGAAGTATCCGGATGGGAGGATCTCAGAGGGTATTGTTCCCGGTCCTTGTCGGCCATTCTTGCCTACACACTGCCAATACGCGTTGAGTGAGTCGTATTTTAGAGTCTCCTCATGAGTGGTGCACTTAACGTGCTCCCCAGCCGTGCCGATCTTCAACATCGACAAACGTCCCTTCGCGTTGCTATGTGCTTACAATGCCGGGGTTCATACTACACCGTTTGTAAGGGTGGATTTGATTCTTTGTTATCTAAGCGCTAACTTTCCGTAGTTGGAGGGTCACGAATTATCGTACTTACGTGCCATTGGTGGGTTTCTTTCGCGAATCTGGGAAGAAGTAGATTGATGAGCATTTTCAGGCGTTATCATCCTTTCTGCGGTTCTCAAACGGAGGATGATGTTGGCGGACAAGGCTAAGAGTCTTTTCATCTCTAAGTATGTTTGAGATTTTCTTCTTCTGTGTCGGGTATTAACGGATGGAACAGTATCTCGCACGAACTGCGCACACCGCTACACGGAGTAAGCGCGATTATCGAGAGAGCTCTCTCTGGTGGTTAATACTGGTCTAGATTCTGGCATCAGCAGAACTGCTAGGCGACACGCCACTCAGCCACGCTCAAGCTTCGTTCCTTCAAACAGTCCAGGCATGCGGGACATCTCTAGTGGAAACCGTGAATCACGTCCTGGATTTCACCAAGCTGAGTGGGAATGCTCGGTCGGGTGGTGTCGACCAGGTGATCCCCCCCACACGTAGCGACCTCATGCAACTCACCGAGGAGGCGGTGGAAGGATGTTGGATTGGTCACAGGGCAAGGTTGTTTACGTCTGAGATCGGCAGCGTGTACTCTCCACCCGAGAAAACAGGGAGAACATCCCTGGAAAGGGACTGTCACGTGGAGACGGTGGTGGATATTGGGCCGGACCTACGGGATTGGACCCTGGTTTTCGAGAAGGGCGGCATCAGGAGGGTGCTGATGAACTTGTTTGGGAATAGTCTCAAGTTCACTTCAGTGAATACATTCATCGTAATACGGCGCTGAACTCGCTCACCAATTTCGTTTTCCTTTCTAGAATGGCTACGTGCATGTCCTGGTCCGGAAGGTGTCATCGCCTGAGTTCCCACCAGGGAAGGTGAAGATCGAGATGAGCGTGGCGGATACTGGAAAAGGTATCAGTCAAGACTTCTTAAAGAACCAACTGTTCCACCCGTTCTCCCAAGAGAACCCCCTTCAAACGGGAACGGGTTTGGGCCTGGCGATCGTCAACGGCATTGTTCGCTCTAGCAGCGTTGAAGGCAAGGTCGACGTGTGGAGCTCAGAGAATGTTGGAACAGACATCAAAATAAGCTTCATGGTCCAAACCGTTGAGGATGCGGAGGGGTCTCCTGTTCTTTCTGAGCTGTGGAGAACGGAAGACTTTGCGCGCGCCCCTTCGGTCTCCCTTGTCGGATTCGACATCGCCCATCGCGGTATTGAGCTGTTGCGGAATGTCCTGGTTGGTTATCTGCAGGCCTGGTGGAACCTGGTGGTTCTTCCAGACGGGAGTGACGAGCTTGGAGATATCGTCATCGTGAACGAGGATCCAAGTTACGTCGCAGAGGCGGTGGCCAGCAAAGACGTCTCTCGGCCGATGCTCTTGCTGTCATCGGTTCGTGGGGACCCTCACCTCATGTCGATTGTCACCGACTTTGAAAACGTGGGGGGGTTCTGCCGGGTGTTGTACAAGCCGGGAGGACCCTCACGGTTACATTCGGGATTGAAGCTCTGTATCCGTTCACTGTTGATCGGCCAACGGTCAAGGGTTCCTTCTATGCGCGGGAACTTGTCACGTACGCAGGCGGAGAAGGTTGTCCCGTTCATGGTCAACGGACCCAAGAGACACAATTCGCACCTTGATAGCCCTGGTGACCCGAGACCACGCTTGGGCCCTCGATCCATCACCATTGAGCCGCGGTTGGGGACGATGTCAGGAGACATGCCGAAGACGGCGATACAAACTCCACCGCCGGACTGCCCTAGAACCCGATCTCCTAGTCCAGATAGGCGCAACGGCCCTACCGTCGCCGTTGGAACAGGCGGTATCCTGTTGAAATCTTCCATCGGTTCAGTCGATTCTTCAACACTGAGGGCACGGGTGCTTGTCGTCGAGGATAATCGGATTCTTCGCGATTTGCTGTAAGTGTTTCCTCCGCGGCAGCGGTGATCCAATCTAACTGAGCGGCGTTTCCCAGGATGAAATGGCTCAAGACCAAGGTTCGTGTGTGCTGACTTATCTGAGGGTTACGTGATCGCTGATCCTGTCTATTTGATATTAGGGATATGATGCAATTGGAGCCGTTGACGGACGTGATGGCGTTAGGATGTTCGAGACCGAAGGTCGATTTGAGTACGTTCCTGATGAGCGTGTCGTTCCAGGTTCTTCGTGCTGACGGTCAAACACCAGTATTGTACTCCTCGACATGTCGATGCCGGAGCTAGATGGCGTTGGTGCCACAAAGGAGATACGAAGGATCGAGTCAACAAACCCGAACGGCAAGAGCACACGCATCCTGATTCTCACTGGGATGTCGACCTTGGAAGATAAGCGCAGAGCCTTCGAAGCCGGTGTGGATGGATAGTGTGTCACCCTTCCGTATTTCTAACCCGTGTGCGCTGACGTCAACAAAATCTAGCTTGGTCAAACCCGTCGCTTTCAAAACATTGGATGAAATGTTCAGAAAGCTCGGGGTTCCATGAACGGTCGTGGCCGTATCCGTCCACGAGGCCGGGCGGAGTCATCTTGGCTTTGTGCGTCATATATATATTCCACCATTTTTCATCGCTTCCCCCAAGCTTGTATCGTTTTGCTTTCCCTTGACCATTGTTTTCGATAACTCTCCCACTATCATCTCATCCACCACTCCATTCATTCACCACCATCCACTATCACCCACAAACAACCACTTCAGCCTCTTGACTGTTTTCTCCTTTCTCTTTCTCGTACACACATGATTCGTGAATTTTACCCCCCTAATGATGTAGCCCACCTCAACGTCCTTCGATACCAGTCATGGTTGTAATTTATCGTCATTACCCCGTTCCCCTCACTTGTTCCCCTCGCCTATACTCCTCTCCAGAAATCCCGTGTCATGTTCCACACTCCTAGACATTCACACCCTCTCTCTCCCTTTTCCACTTTTCCCTTTGCAACGAAGCGGTATACATATTGGACTCGTGTTTTCGCGTCCAATAATGAAATGTAGAACTGTGTCCCGATCATTTCAACCCAGGACGTAATGATGGTTTCCACCCGTCTAATGTTCAACGCTTCATCTGGAAGATTCAGATAGAGTTGATTTACGCAAAAATGCCGAGGCGATGGCCCAACGCTTCGTCGCTACTTGTGCTGGTTGATGCCTCACGCCGGTGGACGCGTCGTGTCCGCGCAGGATCCTTTGGATTGGCGCGCGTCCCTGAACCCCCGGCCTAACTTACCCCTCTTCGAGTCCTACATGAGTAAGGTGCGGGGAACTCTAGCGTAGCCGTGCCGGAGCCGCACCGAGCATCCAACGGAGAAGAGGAAACGATCTGGTTTTGGGACCACAAACCCTTCTGCTTCCGCCACATCCGTCTGCGGTCTCCCAGGCGAGTTGAAGACCTCATATTGGCGTCGGACGAAGCGCACCGTTTGCTTTCGGCGATCCACTGACGTCATTAAACCCCCGGCCCCCTCATCTCGTTCCACAGATCGAGCCGATCCCAAATTTCGTCGCTGGAGTATCAACCCGTTTTAGTTCGTCCCCAAACCCCTGGAGTCCCGCTGACCCCGCAGGGGCAGGTATATAATAGAGGCTATCGCCACCAGGGGGCTCGGTTCTGTAAAATTCCCATCATCATGGCTCAAGACTGCCCATTCGACCCCGACATCCACGTGAAGCGCAAAATCGAGCCGGCTAAGGGGATGTCCCTTTGGTTTGCGGACGTTCCGGAGGGTGGAATTACCGAGAATACGTACCTCTCTGCGTGCGCTTCGTCCGGCCGCGTATTTGGGCCATCAGGGGATTTCGTTAACACACACTTCCGCCTTATTTTTCGTAGCGTGACTTCGGAGGAAGGGTCGAAATTCTACGTCGAACCGCATTTTCACCCCAAGTCTACCGAATATTTCAAGATACTAGATGGGCGAGCGCACTTCACGCTCGATGGCAAGGAATATATCGTCGAACGTGGGGATAATTTCGTCATCCCTCGTGGGGTTGTACACACTGTGTCTTCGCCTGAGTCGGAGCACATGAAGTTCAAGGTTAGGGGAGGCCACGATCCAGTTGCGGAGCGAGACTTCTTGATACAGATGTTTGCGCTAGTCGAGACGGTGAGCGTGCACGAGCCTCGTTTGACGGTTAATTGCTCCAGACTGATCGTCTTCAACACGACCTTCAGAACCAGTTTGGACTGCTGAAGAAATATACTTGCTGGTATCAAAACGGGAATTTTGTTCCAAAAATCGACTACCTTCCGAAGACGTTCGGAAGGATTCTCGTATGGTTGCTTGGTGGAGTTTTGGGAACTTTCCTGGGCTTGGGGAAGGCCAACTTGGAGAAAAAAGATTGATGTGTAGTTCTCGTCCTATATTCACGCATCCGGGACGAAGGATTTTTTTGGAGCCAGGATTCGAACATTCAGCAATCGAAGAGGTTTTACATTCGCGCCTTTTGAGGAAAAGCACCTTTGCTCTAGGCAATCTACTATGGTTGATTCCCGGTGCCTTCACCCACATACCGAGATTGCCGGACGTATAGTGCCCTGTAGAATGGCGTGAATGATTCGACGTATCTCGGTGCGCATGTTGCATTCGGCGTTCAGCCGACTGGGGGGTTTACTGACCGGTCTCCCGTCCCTCGTGCTCGCCGTAGGCAGTGCAATCCCAGGAAGGGACTCAAAGTTCTACGTGGGACCGTATTTTATCCTCGGTCAAGTGAGTTTTGAGACTTTAAAGGTCCATGTCACTGTCGGCGATAAAAAGTTCATGGAGCTCCCTGAAGGCTGGGAGGTCGTTGTCCCATCAGGGGTTGTGAACCCGGTGTCCCACTGACCACGAAGGGGTGAACACGCGGAGTTCGCGGTGAGGGCCAGAGCAGTAAACGCGATTTTGTGCCTCAGACTGGTCGAAATGGTACTTCAAGATGATGACAAATTTCCAATGTACTCCTGTGTGCCGAGGATAATAGTTGGTATGATCCTGTGTGTATAGTCGGCCAGCCCTTCGGAACACACCTTGGTTTGAGGAACACAAATTAAAAACGAGGAGGATCAGGGCTTTGGGGAGTGTTCCGTCTTCCGATCATTTTGGCTTGATCCGCGATTAGTGGCCACGTTGTGTCACGTCAACGTCGATCAGTCAGAGGACATGCCGGGGCATGTGATACTGCTTTCCGGCTGCACCAGCATAGACCCCGACCGCGTTAAAAGGTTGAAGCTATCAGGCACATCTTTAGAACGTGCCACTATGTCTGTCAACCCAACGTGCTTTCCAGTTGGAGCTAAGGAGCCTATGCTAACCCTGACGCGGCGTATGTGTCCCTTTTCGTGATATTTCCGGTGCTGATGGAACGTTATAGCAACGCCGAAGCTCTGGGTGATCGAACTCCATAATGGGGTGCACAATGTGCTGGCTTTGACGTTTGTAAATGACGCGATTCGCCCCGCATTGGATGTCGTCGAAGAGGAGTGGAGAAAGTCGGCCAAAGCCGTCAAGGCGAAAGGAAAGTCCGCTGCGCCCGACGAGGGCAAAGGCGCCCTCATCGTCATCGGAAAGCGCGACCAAAACAAGTTCTTCAGCAATGGCAAGGTCAACTTATCCACCCTCTCGGGGCCCGACTGAATAATGGAAATCAGGGCTTGACTTTACTCATGCTGTCCGTGACCCTGTGTCGTTCTTCATTGGTAAGCCACCCCCGTCGCCATGCCACGCTGCCGTGCTCAATAAGCAATCCGCAGGAGGGTATAACCTGATGATGGAACGACTACTCACCTTTCCGAGTATGGACTTTTCATCCAGAGTTGGAAAGTCGGGGGCAAAGATTGACTGACCTCCTCCTCGTCTCCGAATTAGTTCCGACGGTGGCCGCAATCAATGGGCATTGCTTTGCAGGTGGAATGATACTCGCCCTGTGCTGCGACTATCGGGTGATGACTGATGGGAAGACACGTAATGCATGGATGTGTATGAACGAGGTCCGTGCACCCCCAACCCTACCCTGCCCGGGGACCGTACCGGTATCCTAAACGCTCCAGTCGAATCCAGATCCACCTTGGCGCGTCTTGGCCGCTATCATTTACTAGCACTCTTAGGGTGAAGGTTGGCGATACAAATCTACACCGGAAGATTGCCCTAGAGGGCCACAGGTTCACTCCGAAGGAGGCTTTGGCGGCGGGACTCGTGGATCATATTGCTCCGGGAGGTACGGCCGAGGCTGTTCTCCACAAGGCGCGCGAGCTGGCCGAGTCAGTTGACTCCCTTGCAAAGGGTGGTGCATGGGGCCTTATCAAGGTGGACAAAACGTTTTTCGATAACTCGCATTCCGCATAACTGACGAGCAAATTTGAAGGCGGATCTGTATCGAGACGCTATAAGCACGTTCAGTTTGCCCGTGCCGGGGCCTGAACCGGCGGCTGCTTCCGTAAAGACTCGGTTGTGACGGAGGTGGTCGGCCGGCGATCAATGGGTTTCTTCTCGAGATGCGGCGCGAGCGTTTTGGAGTTCGGCCTGTAGCTACGGTGTCCGGGTCTGCCGGAAAATAAATCTGAGAATATTCTTCTCTTCCCTTACGTAGTCAGTCTTTTGTGGCCCTGGGAGAGGCGTGGCAGAGGTGGCCACATTTCGGCCGACCAAACAAAGCCAAACAATAACCGTTCCTCTCCCCACTGACCCTCAGGCCTCAGCCTCGGCTGGGTATCGCAGATTGGACGCGTATCCATCTCTTCGTCCGCTACCACCACTACCACCCCTCCCATCGAGGATTATGCAGACTGCGACACTCCTGCAGTCCCCGCTATTGCCGCCAATGTTGTCCTCATATGCTCGCCAGCCAATGAACGGCGTCCCAACTGCGAACGCCCTCCCCACCCCTCCTATGGCCTCCCGCAAACGCAAGAGGGCTCATCAGTACACCGTCAGCTACAGCGAGGTCCAGGAAGTAGATCGCGAAGGCGTAACCCGAGAAGTCATCGTCATCGAGGACACTCCCCCGCCTTCAACCGCATCCCCAGCGACATCGCGAACCCACGCCTACTCCACCTCTTATCAGCCGCCTGTATTTTCCGCCCCAGTCCGAACCAGAGCCAGGGCTGCTGCAGAAGCTCAGGGCAACTTATCCGCAAGCACGTCAACGGCTCTCCTCCCTCCTCCACCCAAGAAGCGCAAGAGGGAGGTCGCCGACGAAACGCCTCGCACCGCCAAGAAACCGATTACAAACGGCGTGCCTCCCTCCACGACCTCGAAGCAGTGGGCGTCGACAAACGGCGCCGTCACAAAGGATGTATGTAGTCATCGTGTATCGACGTCATCGTCCAATCTTTGCTCACTGGCGCGTATTTCCTCCAGTCTTCCAACGACCACCCTTCCTGCGATGACAAGGAGGGCCACTACATCATCGTCCCGGACGACATGATTGCGCGTCGATGTGAGTCTTGCGGCCTCTTGCCACGTCTGGCTTCTTATTGACGCCCATTCGATTCAGACCGGACCGTGCGACTCCTGGGACAGGGAACATTCGGCAAGGTCGTGGAAGCCGTAGACACTCAAACCAGCAAGAGGGTTGCCATCAAGATCATCCGTGCAATCCCCAAGTACCGGGACGCGAGCAAGATTGAAGTTAGGGTCCTCCAGAAACTCAAGGAGCGGGATCCCTTGAACCGCAAGTAGGTTCCCCCCCTGCCACCGTAAAATTGATCGCAGCTGACTCACGATCACCTCAGCAAATGTATACACCTGCTGCAGTGGTTTGACCATCGCAATCACATCTGTATAGTCTCTGAGTTGCTGGGGATGTGTGTGTACGATTTCTTGAAGGAGAACGACTTTGCTCCATTTCCCCGTCATCACATCCAATCTTTTGCCCGTCAACTATTGGGGAGTGTTGCTTGTGAGCGCCTTCGACTTATCCGGACCCGTTCAAGGCGTCACTGATTCTTATCTACCCCAGTCCTCCACGACCTCCACCTCATTCACACAGATCTAAAACCAGAAAACATCTTACTTGTTCACAATGAGTCCACCATCAAGCACGTCCCCATCCCAGGAAAGGTTTGTGCTTCACGTTTCCCGCCCCCGCCCCCGTTTACTAATGCGCTCGGATCATTAGCGAACCCCCCAGTCCCGGCACAAGAGGATCCTGGAATCCACGGAAATTAGGCTCATCGATTTCGGATCTGCTACGTTTGAGGAAGAATACCACTCAAGTGTCGTGTCTACCCGCCACTACCGTGCGCCAGAGATCATCCTAGGTACGCCCCTGCACCTGATACTAGCGGGAATGTTCATGACGGTCCTCCCAAGGTCTTGGATGGTCATACCCCTGTGACGCCTTCTCGCTCGGTTGCATCTTGGTCGAATTCTATACTGGTGTCGCCCTATTCCAGACTCACGACAACCTCGACCACCTGGCGATGATGGAGATGGTCATGGGGCGAATTCCTGACCGTTTCGGTCGCCAGGGTGTTCGTTCAAAACCTGAATACTTCAAGGAAGGGCCACGACTGGATTGGCCAAAGCCCAAGGCTACCAGGCAAAGCAAGAAAGACGTCCGCGCGTGTCGTCCATTGGCTGTGTGTATCTCCGTCCCTCGCCTTGTCCACGTTCTCACATGTCCTCAACAGGAAATCATCACTTCTACGGATATCATCAACAAGCACTTCCTGGATCTTGTACGCAAGTTGTTGACCTTCGACCCAACACAACGGATCACCGTTCGGGAAGCATTAAATCACCCTTACTTCCAGTTGAGCACCCCAGACGAGTCTTGATGAGGCGGCCGGTTCGCTATCTTTGCTTTGTCGTCGTCTCTCGTCTCGCTCTCGGTTGTTTTCAAGCTTTGCTGGTTTGTTAGTGCTTCTTGGAATTGTATGCTCCGTTCAGATCGTCATCCGCTCACCGTCATCGCCTACTCAACCTCGCTATCGCATCTTCCTTAACAAACCTCGTCAGGTCGACGAGCTAATTTGTACAGGTTTTTATTGACTTGCTCCTTCAACTCTCGCCAGTCATTTTTTTCTCTTATTCTTTTTATTTTTGTTGCACACACAGAATACTTTCCTTATTCGTTTCTCGTCTCAACTCTTCCTGGCATGAGGTGGATCCCTCTGCTCCCCCCACCCCCACCCTCTTCCATTCACTTGCAAACATGTTGCGCTTTCCCTCCATTCTTCTTCCATGTGTATGATTCGAACTTCCTAATCGCCCGTCTTTCATCCCTCTGATTACAGATATGCGTTCATGGGCAACAAATCTGTTTTGGCTCCACGGGCCGACGGCCTCGAAGTGGGAGATTCAATCAGCATCACTCTCCCACGTTTCCAATGCGGCATGATACCGCACAAATTTCAGCGTCACCCAGTTTGCCCGTCGGTCACCCGTGCCTTCCCTTAGAATTTGACTACCGAGGCCAGGAAACATGGGGAAACCTCGAAAACGTCCGGCAAGCAACACCGATAACTTGATGTATCCTTTGCGCCTGAATCTTATCCCGTCCAACACTCAGCTTCTCTCTTTTCGAGTCCTGCTTTCGTCCCGTATGTCGATCAACACAAGATCATCCACCGCATATCGCACCGTACCCCACCCGTACCCTCTAAAAGTCCCGGGCTCGAGGTCGCCAACCGGGTCTTGTCACTTTTTTTGCCTTTTACGAGAAATCGCCGTCGTTATCGATGCTTGGATAAGGTTTCATAGGGGTCGTTCGGATTTCATTTTAGGAATACGCGGCATTTGGAAATGGTGAGGTCGTTGTCGGGTCTGTATTCTGTTCAGTTCTTTTGCAATGTCACCTTTTCTTGTATCTTCCACACTCATTAAACATCCTCGCATATCCTCCCATCCATTGGTTGTACGCCTTTCCGGGCCCCGGTAACTTTGTATCATTCTTTGAAAGGGGTTTGTAGGTTCAGATAGACATAGATCCCCCGCGCCCCCTGAATTTATAATTCTATCTTGTTGGCAACCTACTGAACCACGTGTTTTTGCGTGATCTGTGCATGGCATTGTGTCGGTTCTGACGTTGGGGGCATGGAATGAATTGGAACGGCGAGGAGAATCATACTCTTCTGGGCTAAGAGAGTGATTGCGACGCGAGGCTGGGGCACGAAAGGGCAAAGCCTAGGCGCGGAGAGTGGATCTATATGGTACATGCGTGTATGAATGACTCGGAGGAGGGATCTATACGTCAATCGCCTTGTAGCCCCTGACCTATAAACAGCCAAAACTGTGAGCATACATCCACACAAAAGTATGCTATTCGAGACCCAAAGCCGACGTGGGAAGCGAGGGGGACAAAGGAACTGGAAACGCGTACCCTGCTCTCCTTCAACATATCTGCATACCTCTCAGCCAAGTCTTTACACCTCTCGTAGTTGTTCACGCCCTCTACCTTTTGACATTTGGAGAGGTTGTCTCGGACGATGCGAGCTTCCATGACTTTTATCCACGTTTCGCGAATGTGCTCTCCTCGAGCTTTCAGTTTGGCTGCATGGTGCCGAAAACCCGGAGGGTAGAAGGAAATCGTTAGCAAAACGGAAAGTGAGACCCTCGGATGTGTGCGGGTGGATACGTGGGAGTGTGAGTTGTCTTTACCTTCTATGAGCGCGGCTTTGGTTTCGTCGATGGGCATGGTGAATTTGGGGGGTCGGGGGTCGGAGGAGGAACCGAGGCGTCTTGAGGCGGGATTGGCACGTGGATACTAGAGGCGCGGCAAAGGTCGGGTTTGAGCCTGTTTGAGTTTCTTGAGTCTGCCCAGTGACTAGTACCTCATTCTCAATCGTCCGCCGTCTTCCGTATCCTCGAGGCGGGTGGATAACGTCGGGGATGTTTCAACGACTCGCCCTGCGAGTTCAACCTTATCCCACACCTTTTTGATTCGCCAGCACGGGGCGAGCACAGTCGTGAACCAGAACCCGTGGGTGGTACTGTATACTCTTCTCTACGCCACCCGTTAGTAGGCATTTGTAATTTGTCATTCTCGCAATAGGTATCAACCAGACATCCATGAGTGTCCGTTGTCGTAGGCTCAGTGGGGAGCGGCAAACACCGAACGGTCTCGTATTGCTCCCGGCCCCCCATCGTCATACTCAGAACTGTGATCTGTTCTTCGTGTAAGAGACTGATTCTTTTGTTCATCTTCCATCCCGAAGTTGACAGGGCGATTATCCCGGACCCAGCGCCGGGGTGCTGTACATGGGATGGAAATTCTCCGAGTTACATCGTAAACTTGACCAAAGAGGTGGTGTACCCCACCTGCCGCTCAAATGGAATATGTTGGCCGCTGATGCATCCTGTGCGTGTCGTACTCCCGGCCTACTCACGCGCACAGGTTAGCGCAGACCGTACCTTAAAGGTGGCGACGATCCGTTCGGAGGAAACTAGCAAGTCCACTATGAGGTCACTGGGGACGCTGATCACAGTGGGGAGCTGCGATTGGATTTCGGGACTTCGGGTTATCGCCTTGAGTGAACGGCAGGAACGATTGTCCCTCTCCCTGTCGACTGATCTCTGACCTTGGTGCTAGCGCGTAAGGTGAGCGAATCAATGCAAGCGGCGAAATATCGAGAGGTGTTCGCAGGCATCAAGGGTCCTCAGAAACACACTAACCACTGTCCCGGACGTTCCATTCAGCCCACCGGGAGAACTAATGTCCGGTTTGATATATCAACGTCTGTGCTTACGGTCCGTTTTTTGTAGATATGTTTACGAGTTCACGAATACCGTCAGGAGACCTTAAACATCAAATAGAGCCACATCATTCGCATGTTGACGATTCTAATGCGATCGCCAATCGGGTCATGATCGAGGCAAAGTACGAGTTCGAGGAGGTGGACTTCAATATCCTGCAGCTTGGGTCGTCCGGTGACTGCCCATCGTCACTTGTAGACCAGGTGCACACATCACCTAACGCGATTTGGTTAGGGGTGATAACGTACCGGCGACGAAACGGGGATGTGGCACCTGTAACGGTACAAGATGAAGGGCCCTTTGTGAACCGGCAGTCGACACACCGCCTTCCCTCGACCCCCGACCACTATGTCAGCGCCTCCTTTACCATGCCGTGCTCACTTCCCTGCTGAACTCTGGGAAAACGTGTTGTTGGGACTGACGCTACAAGAGATTCTATCCCTGAGGCTTGCAAGTGAACCCACTCCTTGGAAATAGATATCATGCTGACAATCAGTTTCCCTGGCTAGTTGAATTGCGGGTTTCGCGACCTTATCGACTTCTCTCCCGTTGTCCAGTACCGAATCGACCTCTGCTCGTCTGAACTGGAGGAGGGGACCATGGATGCTTTAACGCCGCTGAACCGCCGCAGGGAACTGTTCAAGTCCTACTGCTCCCGGTGGAACCACTTCGACCAGGCCGAGGAGAAATCGCTTATGCAGCCGCCCCCCGGTGATCCCGTATTTGCAATGGGGTTCGGATACATCATTTACAACATGAGGTCGGGACCTGGGACCGAGAGTATTCACTTCGTGCGGGTACCGTCTGGCACGACTGGTAGATTACGGAAGGAATGGGCCATCCATGGGATTCCTGGTGGTGCATGCGACCAACATGCCATTCACCCACCATCCAGCCTCCTGGCCATACTCCAGATAGTCGATGAAGGGAGGTCGGTATGAACACGCTGTTCTGGGGCCATTGCAATACTAACTCGAAGGATAGGCCGTTCCGAATTCACCTTCTGCAGATGAGCGATGGAAGTCCTCATCCAGAAGTGATCGATCCGATTATCACCGGACCGATATTTCCTTCCGGAACGTATATCGTTAATGGAGGGCTGCAGGTAACCGGTTGCAGGCTTGCTGCTAGAGTTGTGCTTCGTGAACCCTCGGGTAAATCCGAGCGGCTCATCGTCTGGGACTGGAAGACAGGGGAGAAATGTACGGTGCGTTCCTCTCGTTTTCCTCTACATCACGGCAGCTCAATCCTACTGTTTTTTTTTTTGAACCTATAGGAGATTACGAATTTACGCTGCGTGAGGGCTAAATTTATCGATGAATACCGCCTCCTCACTGTGGCCGGCTGGATTACAACACCACAACTTTGGGATACCACGATCCTCACGGAGGCTCGGGCCACTCCCTCCGTTAGGTTTAGACTCGGGCCGGACCATACGATCGACACCAGCTTAGGGAATCCGTTTTACTTCAACTTGGGATCAAGTCACGACGCCCCATTCCACGAGGATGCTTCGAGGCAGTTGGTCGGTATTCGTGTCATCTCAAGATCTCGTGGCAGGCGCTTTCGCACCCTCCTGGTAATCCGCTACGGGGACCTCGTTAAACTTGCTTCCCAGATCGGGAAGAAGTCATGGATCAAATGGGAGACGTGGGGAAAATTTGCGATTCCGATAGAATTCAAACCAGACGTTCGAGAGTTTGGACTATTACGCTCCCATCTCCTGGTGACGTGCAAGGACCTCAATGACTCGGGCACTCTTCTGCGTGTCTACGATTTCACTGTCCGTTCGCGGAGGCAGCAAGCACGAGACAACGCTGTTTCGGATGGCCTCCCCCCGTACACTTTACAGGAGTTCTTGCTAGATCCGGAAGATGGGCCATTGAGCAACTTTCGCTTCGCGGAGGATAATATCGTTGCCACGGTTGTGAGTGCCTATTGACGTGAATTGACCGCGACCTCACAGAAGTTATCTATAGGGTTCGGTGGACGGAACCACATCCTTACGATTGTGGACGGTTTAGGGATGGAAGCGCTGTCCGACCCACACTCTTCCGTAACGCCCATCCTGGGACTCTCCCACGTTTCACGCTTATTCACCGAAGTCAGGAGTTTCACCCAACGATTCAATAGCATATAGCCACCCATGACTAATGGAGAGTCGTATGACAGATGCACGATTTATGTGGGAGGTAGTCCGCCCCTAACTCTGACCGTTCGAACGCTCATAACCCTTCGCCAAGCGACGACCTTGACACAGAGCATCAAAATGTCTGGGGCAGGTGAGTCCATCGGCAAATACCGACCACGCTCTCAGGCCGCCTGCTTGGATGAACACTGGCAACCCCCCACTAAGACTTCTGGATTTGCCTATCGAAACCTTGGAGTATGTTGTCCTGCGGTTTTGCGCACGGGAGGTTCTGAAACTGAGGACTGTAATGTGGTTTCCCTTCCGAACCCCAATGTTGATTGGGTATTCGCCCCGTTTCCTCTCATGGTTTATCAGCTGAGTCCGACACATTTCGCGGCGTAATCGACACCTCTCCGGCTGCACAATACCGCGTGGAACGTTTATCGGCTGCTTTGGAAGATGATCCTAGTAACACGTCGCTAGCATTAGCGGATCGCCGTGCGCATTTGGACGAATACCGCTCAAGATGGGATCGATTACGATCAAGCGAAACGTTCATCTACTATCGAACTCCCGCCGCATACTCATCGGGTGATCAATGGAGAAGTGTTGGCGTGTATCCAGGAAACCGCGGGTGACAAGATCGGTGTTGCTTTCGTGGGGCTTCCGTCGTTCTAGAGAGGTATGCAGAGAGAGCAACGGGTCGTCCAGGGACTACCCGAGAATGGTTCTGACCTGAAAATGAATCCGGGGTTGGATATGTTGGTCGTACCTGAGATGCTTGACGGCGGGCGGTAGGTTATGCCGTCCTTGACTCCGATATATTGCGTGGTCTAACTCTTGGGTCCTAAGCACCATCTAGATACACCTGTTGCGGTTGTCCGATGGACAACCGCACCCTTTTGCGCCAGTGGACTTGACTGTATCCCACATTAGCTGTAGGAAATGGAAGGTGATAATGAAACTCATCACCCTGATCAGCGAACATAGACTGGTGGTCGTGATGGCCTTTCACAGGGCCATACGCTGGCGAGATCGCGCAGCAACGAACAACTACTGGTCCTATGGGATACGTCCGGACCCAAACCATGGCAGTGGGTGCTCGAAATTTCTTCGAATAAATTCGACGTCGTATACGCTCTAGAACGACTCGTGAGCTCCGCATCCCTGCAGAGCGGTATAGGACTGCACCGCTCAGACCCCAACCAGTGAATTGTCGGAGCGGTTTACTAGGGATCACGCAGGAACGTTCGCCGTGATGACGACTACATGATTGCCATCAGCACCATCGATCTATGCGCGCCCGCGTCGACTCAGAGCACGGGAGAACAGAAGATACGTTGGCAGAAGTGGAACTCGTCTTCAACGATCGTGGGGATCAGTTTGGCGAACACGGTGTTCTTGGCCGCAGTGAGAGGAGCTTCGTATCCGGCATACGGGACCCTCTTCCGGATTTGCGACTTCAGTCCCGGTGCGAGACCTCCTCGCGGGCGCGGGGTGTGAGTTGACGCAAGTCAGGGCCGCAAGTCGGGATTTCTCCGAAGATGATTTTGCTCATGTTCAATGTGAGTGTTGGGCAGCGGGATCCATGAGCTCCTGGTCCAACGGCCTGACCCCTTGTAGACCCACACCGCGGCCAGGGAGGTGATGCTGCACCTCTGGACGATGTAGTTGACTTAGAGGAGGTCCATTCCAAAGTCCATTCAATACCCATTTCTTGGAGATGGCTTCATTCGTCATGGTACGGGCTCCAGCTGACAAGAGACAGTTGTAACACGGTGTATAGCAAGAGTGAATGAAAAAGAGGAGAGGAACCGAAAGGACAGATGAGATCAGAAGTGGTGGATTCGATAACTGGCGTATCGCCCGGCGGTTTCACTTGGTGGTATGATCTTTACGACGCGACCTCTCCGCAAGCCATAATGCATAATACTTCGTCGTAGGATCAGCGACTTGCATCCGAGGTAGCTTAGTCTCCTTCAGTTGGCTGCCGAAGAAAAAAGTCGCGCATATATTGTCTTCCTTCTTGCCCCCCCAAGCCGCCGAGTTCCACTGATGCCCAATTCCATAGTTAATCGACGCGCGGCTCCCAACGGTTCCTTGTGGCAACGGTATTGATTTCTCCAATGTCCGATTGTATCTCCCGAACTTCCTGAGTCCAACAGGGTGAAAGCCTCCGTTCCGTTGATCCTGGGGAAACAGTTCCAGCAGGCCCCGACAGGGCGTTGTGGTTGATCAATCTTTGGGTGCATCCTTTTCCCCGTACCGCACGTAAATTAGGTCATTGTCCTCCGGTCCCGACATGATATCCCCTATGGATGCCTTGTTCACCCGCTGGACCTCTTCATGGTTAGTATGAAGGGATTAGGTGGTCCAGTCACTGAATATTTTGGCCAATCATCTTCCGGATTCACAAGGACATTCGAACCTGAGCTGTCTCGTCGTTCACTTCCCGATGGTATTAGTGGATTCGGGCGTCGTCGGAACCCCACTTCGTAACGCTCCGTCGTTGTTCTTGCATTCACCCATGGGGACCTCGTTAAACTTGCTCCCCAGATCGGGAAGAAGTCATGGATCAATGGGAGACACGGGGAGGCTTTGCCATCCCATTCCGATAGAATTCAAACCAGGTGTTCTGTCCGCTGAGGCAACAGGCGCGAGGCAACGGCGCTGTCTCGGATAGTCTCCCATCGTGTGCGAGTTACGGGAGTTTTTGCTAAATCCGGAAGGTATGTCATTGAGCGGCTTTCATTTCGCGGATGTTAACGTCGTTACCGCGGCTGTGAGTGCCCGTTGACGTGAATTATCCGCAACCTCACAGAAATCGTCCATAGGGTTCGGTGGATGGAACCTCATCCTTACGGTCGTGGACGGGTAAGAGATGGAAGCGCTGTCCGACCCACACTCGTCCGTGACGCCCATCCTGGGCTCTCCCAAAGTTTGATCCCACGTTTCAAGTCTATCCACAGAAGTTAGGGGTTTCATCCTACGATTCAATGTCATATAGCACCCGTAACTAACGGAGAGTTGTATGACAGGTGCGTGATAGACGTGGGAGGTAGTCCGCCCCTAACTCTGACCGTTCGAACGCTCATAACCCTTCGCCAAGCGACAACCTTGACACGAAGCATCAAAATGCCTGGGGCAGTGAGTCCAACTCTGTCCATCGGCAGACACCGACCGCGCTCTCAGACCGCCTACTTGGATGACCGCTGGCAACCCCCCACTGAGACTCCTGGATTTACCTATCGAAATCTTGGAGAATGTTGTCCTGCGGTTTTGCCCGCAGGAGATTCTGAAACTGAGGATTGTAATGTCGTTTCTCTTCCGAACCCCATGTCGGTTGCGTATTCACCTTCTCGCGTTTCATCAGCTGAGTCATGCATTTCGCGACCTAATCGACACCTCTCCGGCTGTGCAATACCGCGTGGATCTTTTCTCTGCTGCGTTGGAAGATGATCCTAAGAACACGTCGCTGGTGTTAGCAGATCGCCGCGCGCATTTGGACGGATACCGCTCAAGATGGGACCGATGCGACCAAGGGAAACAGTCATCTGTCGAGCTCCCACCGCATACTCAACGGGTGATCGATGGAGAAGTGCTGGCGTGTATTCAGGAAGCCGCGGGTGACAAAATCGATGTTACCTTCGTGCGACTTCCGTCGATCTCGAGAGGCATACAGAGAAAGCAGTGGGTCGTCCAGGGGCTACCCAAGAATGGTTCTGACCTGAAAATGAATCCGGGGTTGGATATGTTGGTCGTACCTGAGATACTCGACGGTGGGCGGTAGGTTACGCCGTCCTCGACTCCGACATGTTGCGTGGTCTAACCCATGGGTCGGAAGCACTCTCCAGATGCACCTGTTGCGGTTGTCCGATGGGCGACCACACCCCCTTGCGCCAGTGGATCCGACTGTATTCCATGTTGGCTATGAGGAAGGGAAGACGATAAAGAAACTCATCACCCTGATCAGTGAACATAGACTAGTGGTCGTGGTGGTCTTTCACAAGACTGGCAACTGGCAAGATCGTGGTGGTATTCTTGCATGGGATTGGCGAAATGGCAACAAAGTACTCGTGAGTGTCTCCAACTTTACCCCGAGCAAGTTGACCAGTGAACTGATTTGTTGGAACAAGAAAACCTCTGGATTTTGTCCGACTGAAGCACAGATTATCGATGGCCACCGGATCCTGGGGATCGTGGAATCCTCCAAGGACAGTGACGAACAGTTACTGGTCTTCTGGGACATGTCCGGACCCCAGCCACGGCAGTGGGTGCTCGAAATGCCTTCGAATAAACTCGACATCGTCTATGAGCCAGAACGACTCATGAACTCCGCATCTCTACAAAGTGGTGTAGGACTACACCGCGCAGACCCCAACCAGCGAATCGTCGGAGTGGTTTGCCAGGGATCATACAGTGACATTCGCCTAGATGACGACTACATGATTGTCATCAGCACCGCCGTTCTATGCACGCTCGTGTCGACTCAGGGCGCGGGAGTACAGAGGATACATTGGGAGAAGTGGCAACCGTCCGTAACGATCGTGAGGATCAATTTGGCGATCACAACGGTTGCCCGTGCTTCAGGATCCCGGTTTTTTGCCGTAGTTAGAGGACTTTCGTACACGGAATACGCGACCCTCATGCGGATTTACGACTTCAGTCCTGGTGCGAGAGGTCGGCGGCATCCCAACAGGCCTCCGGTGCGAGATCTCATCGTGAACGCGGGGCGTGTGGTGAAGCAAGTCGGTACCGCAAGTTGGGATTTCTCCGAAGATAATTTGCTCATGTTCCATGTGAGTGTTGGGTAGCAGGATCCATGAGTTTCTCACGTAACGGTCTGACTCCTTGTAGACCCACGTCGCGACCAAGAAGGTGACGTTGTATCTTTGGACGATGTGATGGACTTGGAGATGGCTTCAGTGGTCACGGTGCGGGCTCCGGCGGGCGAGTGACTGTTGTAACACGGTGTATAGCACGAGTGAACAAAAGTGCGACAATTGGTGACGCAAGAAGACTCGCAAGATCAGAAACAGATTCGGTAACTCGCATATCGCCCGGCGGTTTCACTAGGTCGTATGATTTTCACGACCTGACCTCTCCGCAAGCCGTAATACCTCGCCACAGGGTCGGCAAGTTGCATTCGAGGTAGTTGGGTCTCCTTTAGTCGACTGTCAAAGGGGGAAACATATCCAATGAGTTATGGATCCCGAGAAGGATGGGGAAGTGGACAAACTATTTGTCCAGGAGTGTTTTCTTTTCATCTGATGTCAAGACTTGATGCATTGGCACCAGTGTATGGTGGGTGATGTTCACCAGGAGGTCAGCCTCGGAAAACTCCTCCAGTCGGAACTGGTTTGACATTGCTACAATAACCTATTTGGCCTGGTTCTCGAGATTACTCGAGTGGGCGATACAAGAGTGACAACTGACCTTGCGAGCTGAAGGGGTCATATTTCCGGGAAAGATGATGATGCCCCGTTTTATGCCCTTCTCCTCCAAGATGCTGAGAAGTCTGTGTGGGTCGGATGGGGGTGTGAGTCCAAGGGTTCGCGAAATTTGTTGAGAGTTTGCCTACTTTCGCATGGTCTTCACGCCAACGCTCCGTTCGTCGGTGAAAAAGACAAAAATTTGGTCGGCTGGGTCCTCATTGGCCGCCGTAAAGAAGTTGAGTTGGTTCCGACTACGAACCAGAAAAGATTAAGTTCCGTCAGTATTTCCCATCGGGAACGAGGATTAAACGAACTCAATGCTACCCATCTGATTTGCGTACAACTGTCTGAACTGCGCGAGGTCCATTTCGATTTCTTCGTCCGAGACTTGGAATCCCTGGTGAACAAAAAGAAGCGTTCACGAGTTCAGATCGCAATCGAATTCGAGGCGTATTTTTCGTGTGCTGACTCTGTCTTTGACCAGTTCGTGGATCGTCCTGTTGACCTGCCACAGCCTAGCAGACTCTTCCTCAGCCATCGTGGACCAGCAACGCGACCGATAGGTGAGAAGGGGGTCGGAGGAAGAAACGGAAGGGACGATCTTCTCACGACCTGGACGTCCGCTACCACCAACTCCGATGCCTACCACGAATGAACCGCCATCCACGCTCGCGCTCACAAACGCTCTCATGGTGAGGTGGATGTGCTACCCGCAAGTCGCGTCTTGGCTGACTTGGAAACGGAATAGATCAAGCTGAAGCCAGCGAAGATCTTCAAGGGCTCTGTGGAACCTGGCCCACTCCCATCCTCATCTTCGCTTGGTGCCCCACGAGGGCCAGTGCAAGGGCCGAGACATATCACTGGTGTTAGTTTTGACGATAGGGGCGAGTTCGTCTTGACCGCTGCTGATGATGAGACGTTCAGACTGTACAACTGTAAGACCGGAAAGTGCGCGGATCCCTCCCTCGTGCTGTCTCACGCGACCGACTTACACCCCTTTCGTATGATTTAGGCACTCGAAAACGTTGTACTCTAAGAAATACGGGATTGACCTCCCGCGATTCACACACAAGAGTTCTACAATCCTCCACGCTTCCACCAAAGAAGACGACACAATCCGCTACCACTCCCTACACGACAACAAGTACCTCCAGTATTTCAAAGGTCACAAAGACCGCGTAATATCACTGGAAGTTTCTCCAGTAGACGATGGGTTCATCTCTGGGTCGGTAGATCGGACCGTTCGCCTGTGGGACCTTCGAAGTCCCCTTTGTCGCGGTCTGTTGAGCCTTCCCCAGACACCAATTGTGGCATACGACTCTTCCGGGCTCGTGATCGCCGTCGCGGTCAACCACTATTCACGGATCCTCCTCTACGACCTCGCAAACTTCGACAAGGCCCCGTTCTTGGTGATCACCCTCGACGACCCAACGCTGAAACTAATTTCGTTCCCACCAAGACCCATTTACATGACGTCACTGTCTTTTTCCTCAAACGGAAAATATATCCTGGTCGGATGTTCGGGAGATGCTCATTATATCCTCGATTCATTCGAGGGTCACCTTCTCGCCAAGTTGGAAGGATTTGTGGGGTTGGAACGGCGGATGATGGGCCCACCGGTCGACCTCCAGCCATCAAAGGGTTGCAGCGGTGAAGAGGTATCGTGGACACCTGATAGCAAATATGTAGTAGGTGGGAGTTTGGACGGCAAGGTTTGCGTTTGGGACGTCCAAAACCTACCAGCACGCGCGGAGGACATGGACCCTGGACTATCGCCGTTGAGGCTAAATCCGGTAGCAACACTAGATGGGCACCCAGGGCCATCTCGATGTGTCAGGTTTAACCCCAGGCTTGCTATGCTCTGTACCGCCGGAGCAGAACTAGTGAGCACTCTGGGTTTGCGATCACCAGGGGCGAGATGGCTCATACCCCGCGTTTTACAGGCGTTTTGGCTACCTGATCAATCAGGGGAAACCGACGAGATTGCAAAGGAACTACTGAAGAAGAGTGGAGGGGGGTAACTTTTTGGTAATCTATGCCCAAAGAGTCCTTTTTCCCATTGTTTTTACATATTCGAGCAATCACACCGCGATCATTGAAAATATCACCGCTGCCTGAGAATCATCTATCCCACGGAGCGGGTGGCTGTGACTCGATCCGCTTTTAAAAACTGGGATCATTTTGACTGGAGCATCAACACCTCCTTTGAACCTCTGTCATGTCACCAGTCGCCATTGAGCCCAGTAGGACAAACGGCTCTGCGTCCACGCACACCCAACCCAGGAACCCCTACGCTCCCAGAGCCTCTGATTTCCTCAACAATGTCTCCAACTTCAAAATTATAGAAAGCACCCTCAGAGGTCTGTCACCCCGTTAGCCGAGTCATTCCTGTCGATCATTGTTCTGACTCGTCTTTGCAGAGGGAGAGCAGTTTGCCAACGCTTTCTTCGATACCAAGACCAAAATTGCCATCGCCAAGGCGTTGGATGCCTTCGGTGTTGAGTACCTCGAACTCACTTCACCCGCCGCGTCGGAACAGTCTCGTAGGGACTGCGAGGCTATCTGCAAGCTCGGGTTGAAGGCCAAAATCCTCACGCACATCAGGTGCCATATGGATGATGCTCGAATCGCCGTCGAAACTGGTATGAGTCGATCCCCCTTTTGCCATTGGTCAGGGTGAAACAAGGCAAACTGATTGACGTTATTCTCCTCCTGTGTGGGGTAGGTGTTGATGGTGTTGACGTCGTCATCGGAACGTCCTCCTTCCTCCGTGAATTCTCCCACGGAAAGGATATGACCTATATCACCAAAACGGCCATCGAAGTCATCAACTTCGTCAAGTCCAAGGGAATCGAGGTTCGATTCTCGACGGAAGATTCTTTCCGTTCGGACCTGGTCGACCTGCTCTCGATTTACCAGACTGTCGATAAGATCGGTGTCAACAGGGTGGGAATCGCCGATACTGTGGGATGCGCCAACCCTCGTCAAGTCTACGAGCTCGTGAGGACGCTCCGAGGAGTCGTCGCGTGTGACATTGAGATCCACTTGCACAACGATACCGGTATGGCCATTGCCAATGCCTACACTGCGCTCGAAGCCGGCGCCACCCATATTGATACCTGTGAGCTTCCCGCATTCACGGGATCATCAATATCACAAACGCTAACGGAGATGAAAAAACTAGCGGTGTTGGGTATTGGTGAACGTGTCGGAATAACGCCGCTCGGTGGCCTGGTCGCGTGTCTATACGCTGCTAACCCAGAATATGTCAAGTCCAAGTATAAGCTGGCAATGCTGCGAGAAGTGGAAAATCTGGTTGCGGAGGCCGTCGGGGTCAACGTACCCTTCATGAACCCCATCACGTGCGTTTATCTGCACTCGTTGATCACAGCTGATTTTTGATCGCCGTCCACGCACTCCAGTGGCTACTGTGCCTTCACCCACAAGGCCGGTATCCACGCAAAAGCTATTCTCAATAACCCGAGCACGTACGAGATTTTGAAGCCAGAGGACTTCGGGTTGACGAGATACGTCTCGATTGGGTCAGTCGCCGGTTTCCGGTGGATCCCCTGTTACGTTGCAATATTGACGAATCATTGCTGTAATAGTCATCGTCTTACTGGTTGGAACGCAGTCAAATCGCGGGTGGAACAGCTCGGACTGACAATGACCGACGATGAGGTGTGTGGTGCTCCCCTATATTCCCGCACTACGTCATAGGTAACCCTCGAAATTTTTACTCCAGATCAAGGACGCGACGGCAAAAATCAAGGAACTCGCAGATGTGAGGACGCAGTCGATGGACGACGTCGACTCGTTACTGCGGGTCTACCACGCTGGGATCCAGTCTGGAGAGCTGGCGGTTGGACAGAAGGAGGCGCTGGACCGTCTTCTGGTTGCGCACCGGGAAGAACACCAAGCCGCTGACGGAGTCGCTACTTGATTTGAGTTGGTGGAGCAAAGTGTGCAGGTGTCCGTGCTGTCTATGCGTGTATCGTTATTTCCATTGAGCCAACGGATCTGATAAACGTATATTATTGTTATTGCTGCCGTTTATCCTCAAAGTTTATATAAATGAAGGCGTGGTAAAGAAACCGAGAGCAAGGTACGAGGGCCAGAAGAAGGGTCTATAGTTTACTCCAAGGTCCGCTTGCTCCTTGCTCTCTTCCCACCACCGACACCACCGCACCCCCCTCCCCCTCCTCTCCACACTCACCAGCAAAAAGCCATGCCTCCGACGACAACGTTAGCGACCAGCCCGCCACCACGACCTCCTTCTTCTTCCATCATCGAGCCAATCCAGAGGTCATCCGTTCTGTCTCCAAAGGTTACTGATCCAAGGCAACAGAGATCAGGCTCTACCCTTCCGTCCTCACCGCCTCGACGTCCCTCTACGTCCCCGCGGTCATCTCCTGAACGAATACCCGAGAACGGATCCCAAGAACCAAAGGTGAGGACACATCGATGTTCCGGACCCATCCTTCCCTCTCCCTGTCCTTCTTTCGCTTTTTTTTCTTGGCTCCGGTATGTGCGGGGCCGTTGATCGCTCATGGCCTCCTTCCGGGTTATACAGCCTATCGATATGGAAACCTTCCAACAGATCTTGGAGCTGGATGAGGACAGTGAATCTTACGATTTCGCTTGGGAAATGGCCAGCGCGTACTTGGAACAAGCCGAAACCACATTTGAGGAGATGGAAGCGGCAATGTGAGTCTCCCGAACGCCCGTCCTCGGACTCTGTTGAACGAACTGCGGTCCACAGCGCTAGCGGGGACTGCAAGAAGTTATCTTCCTTGGGTCACTTTCTTAAGGGTTCTTCTGCCACATTAGGCGTGACCAAGGTGCAGAACTCGTGCGAGTCGATACAGCATTACGGAGACTTGAGGGACAACAAGACTGCGAAAAATCTCGCGCCCGATGTCGCCTTGTCCAAGATCTCTGCTGTCTTGAAAGAGGCCAAAGAAGAGTATAAGGAGGCAGAGATTTGGCTCAGAAAGTGGTACTCAGAAGCCAAAGCGCAGGGTCGGATAACCGAGGATGATGATGATGATTAGAGTCCCTTCCCCACCGGTCGCCCCGCCCCCGAATCGAGAGGGCTCGCACACCGAAAACGATGGACTATACACTTATCCAATGGCGTCCGGAGCTGGGGTCCCGCCCACCCCAGCATGCATTCATACCTCTCTTTGCCTTTCCCAAGGTGGATCGCTCATTCTCCAGTTATAGTTTTCCCCGTTACGTCCCCACCACCCCTCTCCCTTCATTCCATGCCCTTCTTAACCGATTCAGGGTCTTGTTTGACCTACAAGTACGTTCATTACCGTGTACTTGTAATTTCTCTTCACACCGCCTCCTCGTCTCTTTCTCTTTTTTCTCTCGTTACTCGCAACCACTGCTTCAATTGAAACATCCACTAGTACTATAATTTCTCTCTCTTGTATATCGCACAACACAGCTCGTCCAGCAACTGAGAAATTTGACATCCAAGTGCGTCTTGTGCCAACTCTTTTTCGATCCGGATGTGTGGCTGATCGGTGTCTGTTGGCTTCAGCATCACGTTGCGCCGAGTGGATGGATGTCTTTATATTAAGCACGCGGGTGGGTTCAGTAAACTCTATCCAGGTCTAGACCGTGTAGCCTAGACCGGAATGTCGGGCGGGCGGCATCCCCCTCCTGATCGAAAGGCGAAATCCCAATCGGCGGAAGCTGCGAATGCCAATACAGCCCTCTCTCCCTCGACCGCCGCGGTAAACCAGGGGACTTCCCAGTGCTCTGGTATAGCCGGGAGAACAAACCACAGAACCCGCAACCCTCGGGTAATCGATTGGACTCAAAGTCTTGCCGGAAGAGCGAAAGCTCTCAAAAGCCCGGGGATGCTTCGAATTCGACGGACATGAACACACGCACGCGATCGCGGATTTTTTTCTCATCGGAAATGATAATTCGCTCTTTCGTTGGTCCCTTGATGCCTAAAGGAGGCGAAGCGACTGGTAGGAGGAGTGAGGGAACGTGCTGGCCAGGAAGCGGTTTATCACCACCCATCAGCCACGGGTCGAGATGAGGGAGGATTGGAAAACATCCCCACCACCCCCCAGAGGAGGCAAATCAGGTGTTGAACGTGCGAAACATGGACGGACGTTGCCAACTTGGTTTAGCATCTACCCAGACTCCGCATCCTCGTGCGCGGGTGTAGGCACACCTTTATTCCTTTCGATGGTTAGGTTCAAAAATCAAGGTTTTTTCTTTTGCACAACGGCCACGCCGCATCCCCCTGGTGCGATTACCTTTCTAGATTCGATCTACGAATAACACGGACTCAAGGTGTCCCCGTCACATGTGTTGCCTGCAACGAGTCGGGGTCCTTTGGTACGTCGGCCCACAGTCTAGAACTCTTGGACAAACTTAACCGTGGGTCCGAGTGGCCATGATTGGCAAGACGTTGGGTGTGATCGCTCTGCCGAAACCCCGCTTGAAACACTTGCTTATAGGTGCACTTTAGTCGATTGGCCTGTCCTCGTGCCATCCCTCGTGTTCGTGTGGCTGGGGAGCGGACTTTTGACGTGGGACAGGTTGATCCGAGGAAATGTATTGTCCAACTTGGCCCTCCACTTTTTTTTTTTCTCACTCGCTCGAGTCGCCGAAGGATTTGAATTATTTGAATTATGGAAAAAGGGTCTGGACCGGCCTCGGGTCCTGTGGCGTCTGTTCGCGGGAGAATGATAAGGTATATGTGTATCGCGAGAACTCACGACGGGGTTATTTTAAAGTGTATACGCCGCCAATTGCCTCCAGGGAAGGAACTAAGGGGGAAGCGAATAATCAAAATGCTGGGTTTTTTTTTTTTCAAGGATGCGTTGGCGTTTTGAAACCCCTCCCCCCCTCCCATATTCCATCCGGTCCTGGAGAACCGAGGATTTGTATTGGCAGTAAGCATAAGCATGAAGGTCATCCATTGCGACCGAGAAGCGCCGCTCTCGGATCAGTGCGTGCAAAGCCCGGGGGGCGGCCAATTTTTTTATACTCACCATCTGTTTATCAGATAGCAACCTGGCATGGTGGGACGGTAATCCGGATTACGAAACATCATCACAAGGTGCATGGGGCGTGACCAAGTTATACCGTGTCCCCGCCGCAATGAACGAGGAACAAGTAGTCCGACTTCATTTTTGTCGATCCATTGTGGAAGATTTTAATGGTTCCAAAGTCGCCGCGAACGTCGAAGAGGCGAGTAAAACTTTAAAGAGGAGTGAGGAGGTGGGCAACCGTGATGCACATGTTGATCAGGAGAGGGTGGTCTCCCTCGGGGCGTCAAAATTTATGGCTCGTAGGACAGTCGAGGTTGCCAACTCCTGGTGGAAACCTGTTCAAGCGCAGGTGTTTGACATGGATCCCATCCTCCACGTGAGGGATCGGCGCGCGGTTCAGCTCAGTAGAATACGGGGACCTCAATGAATTGCTGGGTAAAATCACCCACCTCTGCGGCGAGCTTGGGCAGGGTGATTCTTTTTGGAGGTGCGCACCAATCGTAGGTTTACAACTGAAATTCTGGAGTTCAAACTCCTCCCGGTCAGGTCGCTTGGAAACCTCGGTGCGGATACCCCGGCCACTGTTCAACCGATGGGTACCGGTGGGTCACCGAGGATGGTAGGGTCTGAATTGTCTCTATCCGTGAGGTGATTGTGTAACCAACGCCACGAAGCACTGGCAGATCACGGCCGATTAATCCAGCATAGTCTTCCCCTAAGGTCGCGCTCACTGGGATAAACGAGCCGTCTTGTCGGACAAACGTTACCAGATCGTGGTTGTTCAGTGAACCGCGGCCGGCTCCCTTATCATACCTCTTTTGAGGTACGCAAACGCCGTTTTGTCGTGAAGGTGGTGTCTGCGGAAGTGAGGTCGGTCAGTACGTTGGAAAGTAACATCTGTTGTGGCGGTGCCAGCGAGCCGAATTCTCCGCGAATATTCGGAAAATGCCTTCCTCACTGCTGCTCATCGGGGTTCAGAAAGGCTGTGATATAGAACGGTCTGGTGGTTTGGAGGGGGTGTGTTACACCGTAGTTACACGCCGCAGCAGGTGACCAAGATCTTCAAGTTGAGGCAGCCTTGCAGCTGATCGGTCGGGATCTGCCGGTCTTCGCTCTTGCTGGAGAGGTTGAACATGTCAATCCACTTCTTGCGATTGCCCCCATTGCCGCTAGAGCTGTGGGAGAAAACGATTCTATATCTACTTCCACGGGAAATCCTGGGGTTGCGACTCGTAACCCACTATTCATTTTATCTCCGCCATGTTGGCTGACACGTGTACTTCATACAGTTGAACAGTCTATCCTGCGAGGTCATCGATCGTTCTCCCGCCATTCAGTATCGACTCGACCTCTTTTCGGCTCGATTGGAAGAAGGGGTCGTGAATGAGTCTATGTCCGTGGAAGATCGCCGGAGACTATTAAGGACATACACCTCGAGATGGGATCACCTTCGTCCAGGGGAGCTCTGGCCACTGCCTGTAACAAACTTGCGGCAAGCCGTCAAACACGGTCATCTCGTTTGTGCGGAAGCATCCGCAGCTGGTGCGGATATGGCAGACGTACGTTTCGTGCGGCTCCCATCGGTGTGCTCGGGGGTACCGACAAAGGAGTGGAATCTGTTCGGGATTCCCGGATGGCCCCTGGAGATCCATCCTCCCTCCAACCTACTGGTCACGTCTCAGATGGCAAATGGGAAATCGTGAGTGTACATGCCGGAATAAGTGTTCACTGGGACTTATCGTATGTTCTCGGTTAGGTCATTTCAACTCGGTTTGTTTCAAATGTCAGACGGGCGTCCTCACCCAGATGCAACTGAGCCCATAATCATTGGGACAGAATTCGGACCATGGCGAACAATCAACGAGATATCAATTCAAGCAACCGGTTGTAGACTCGCTGTCAAGGTTACCCTCGTTGGTACACCGACTGACGAGGAGGGAACAGACGAAACGCACGAGAATCTGTTCATTTGGGACTGGAGAACGGGACAGAAATACTTCGTCAGTGACGTTCCGAGTTTTGTTTCTAGAGGTTTCATTTTAACTGGATCGATTATTAAGGATTATCCCTACCCCCGGATTCGTTCGATGTGCTTCATTGATGATTATCATCTCCTTGGTGTGGTCGATAGGAAATCCCTTGGTCAAGAAGTAGTGTTATGGGATGCTGCTATCCTAGGAGACACTCGAATTCCACGGCAACTTGTGTTTGAGTTGGGTCCATCGCACAAGACCTTGAACTTGATTGGCGAGGAGATCGTCTGCGACCTGGAATCGAACTGTGAACTACCCTTTCGTGCGGATCCATCGATGCAATTGGTCGGCATCAAGGTTACCGGTGGCTGCGCGTGGTTTCCGGGGCACTCGAGAGTACTCCTCATACGCTCTGAAGTCCTTTCCGGGTTTGCCTCCAGAATCGAAATGACATCTACTATAAGATGGGAAGACTGGTCGCACTTCGCAAAACCGATAAGGATCGGGAGGTTATACGACGTTAAGGTTCACCTCTCACACTCCCATCTTATTTGCCCAGGCCAATCAGTCACACGGAACCCCCCTCGACTCCGTGTGTTCAATTTCTCGCTCGAGTGCAAGAGGCGGGAGGGGGGCTCTGGTGTGATCGGGGAATACAGCGAGCAGCTGATCCCTGTCAACGAGGAAATTTCGGACAGGGATTTTTACCTCTCAACGTCCAACATCATTTTCCCCAGGACGGATTCTGGTTTGGTGAGTCCTGCGTCAATTGGAGCCTGCTCGCTTCGTCAGAGCTCAACCCAATCTCACCCTCAACGTTAGTCCGAAGAACCAGGGTCGATGTGGGTGTATGCAGTATAGGGGGTTCTACGCACCATCCCTGGGCTCAAACCTTCAAGGCGAACATCTAGGGAAGTGTCCCGTGGTCGTACGACTACTGAAGAACTGGGCCAGATAGATATACTGTTCGCGCGATTTAATGTAGGTATCAATGTCAATAACAGTACCCATACTGGGGGTAGAGATGTTAGAACCTACGCAGAATTGTCACTGGGACGGGGAGAAATCAAGTCCTACCTTCGCTGCCGCAATATGTGCCTCCAAGCCGCTCGCGATTGACCTTGGAGTGAAGATCGATCCGCCCTTGTCCGGGGCGTACCATACTGAACCCGGTTCCTGGCCCCACAAGTTATCTACTGAGTGACGGTGCGGGTACTGTCACGACTCACGTTGGTCGATCCGGTACCGTAATGATAAACCCCTGAAGATTGAATCGTCAAAAACTTGGCATATTTGTCGCGTGCTGCGCTGCCGGCTTGGTCGATGTAGTACTGGAGATGCTTCGTGAAAATCCCCTGCCAGGAGCAGTTAAGCCCACCACGACGTCCGCTAGTTATCGTAACGGGCAAACCTTGAAAATGAGCTGCACGAAGGAGTGTGTATCAGGAAGTGGTTACCCCGGCGCGTGAAAATGACGGGACCTTACCTGATCCTCGTTACAGTTGCTCTGAGTCGCATCATCACAAATCTCCTTCAAGTATCCTCCGGAAGTCATGTGAACCGCTACAGCGTCGAGAGTCTTCTCCGCCTCGGTGAGGTAGGTTCTATTCCCGGTTGCGGCGTATAAGGCACCTAGACCAGATGCGATTACGCCTTGGTTGTATGTCCATTTCCTCTGAGAGTGTCGTTTGTGAGATATGGTCCTCGAGGACGGGATAAAGGTACATGCTCATACACTGTCAGAAACTTGGCATCCACGAATTCCGTCAAACCATAGGTTGTCATCATCCCGGAGCCCTGAACTTGCGACTGACCAGTGTGTCAGCAAAGAAGGTTCAAGGGGGGCAAGGGGAGAACCGTACGCCATTCCCAGGCCTAAGTATTTCAGTCAAAGTCATATATGCCCCAGAGGCGGAGGGAGTAGCGGAGAGATCGCAACCCACCTTGACGGCATTTGTAAGATACCCCGGTTTGTCTCGATGCCGGATGTACATCGCGGCCGAGGTGTGCATGAACAGGGCATTCGTGATCGTGTTTTTGTAGTCGTGGTCACGCGACCACCAGACTGGAGACTCTCACATTTTAGCGGAGAATGGGAGGGTGAAACGTCTGTACGCTCACCACCGCCACCGCAATCACTCGTCCACTCTTTCGCGATGTAGCCGTAAACTTGGTACGTACTTTTCTGATGCGGGCCCTCAATCGAGGGCAAAATGCGCGCGGAGGTTTTTCCATACCTCAAGGTTTTGGAAGTTCCCGTCGTTTGGTCCTATGAAATCTCGGATGCGGATATACAGGAGTAACACCCACTGTATGCGCCGATTGCCCTTCGTTAGACCTCCAAAGATCACAAGCGTTTGGGTAGTGGCCTACCCCAGCGTCATCGTAGCTTCCATTGAAGTAAAACTCCCATAGATTCAGGTGCGCGAACCCCATCTGCCCGATTTGAGTCTGACCGATGAGATCCCTCCAGGTATTGACATTCTTCAAAGTCATGAGGTTGTAGATGTCCTCGATCGTATTCTAGGAAAGGCGCACATTGAACTCAGCATTGGCAGTCGCACTATGTGAGAAATAGCTCACGGCATCGGTCCACTTTATGTCACCTCTATAATACCCAAGGAAACTGTTGAAATGATTGGCCTGTAGGTTCGTTGCGACTGACTGAGATCGAGGGCGGTAAGTCGGAGTGTGAACATGAGGCTGGGGATGGAGTAGAGCTTCGCACGATCGCAGTATCTCCAATGGCAGAGCACGCTCTCTTCGTTTCATAGTGTGTGGTGTTCACGGGCACCGCAACTATAGCGAGGGCATGCGTGAGCAGTGCTAGAACGAGAGAAAGATAGAGAGCCATAATGGGTTAGCTCGCTGATGCTGGCGGAAAGCCGGACTCTGAAAAACCTTATGTACACACCGTCGGTAATGAGCCCAGGGGGCTACCGGCTACCGTCGGTAACTAGGATCATGTTTTAGCATTTGTGTGGGTGTTCATGAGGTTTTCTCGAGTGAATTATCCGAGACCGCGATCTCCGCATAGGGTGGTGAAACGGTTCGCGTTGAACACCCCGTGGCAGGTCGCTTACTAGTAACGGCCAACTTTGAACTTTCGGTAAAAAGGAACTGGACGCTCTTCCACAATTATAAAGTAAAACATGCCTTTCTAACAACTTTGATTTACGACTGGGGCTTCTACTCTTTAACCGCCTTCTTCATCTTCACGTATTCGTGAGCCGTATCGCGCAACTTCTTCGTGACAAGGAACTCCGGAAGGGTCGTAAAGACGAGCTTCGTCACATAATGACCGACGTACGGGATGACCACCTGTCTCCCACATCCAAACGTCCCGACCAACTTCTCCGCAAACTGTGCAGAACTGGCGCGAACAAAGTTTGACGGTTCGCGGTCCATTTGGGAATTGACCCGCCCGACGAGGACGTACATGAAGGAGATGGCTTTGTCGTCCGGAATGTCGAATCGCTCGTCAGCGTGAAGTCCCAAGGCGACTCGACGATTAAAGTGTTTGGCGGCGGAGTAGAGGACGATTTTGGCCATGGGTGTTTCGTCAGCGAAGGATCCGATGAACACGACAAGGGCTGGACGAGCACGAGCAGTCGCGCGGAGGGATGGAAGGAAAGCCCTGGTCAGGAACAGCGAGAAGAGGGAGTTGGTTCGGACTTGGCCCATGTGATGTTCCTCAGTCAATTCGTCGAACCTATGGGACGCGAGCCGTGTAATCAGCACGAAACCCCTTGACGATGAAGCAAAGTCTCCAAACCTTTCAGGAAGAACCGGAGACCCTCCAACGTTGTTCACAAGGATCGTAACATTCAACCCCTCGAACCTCCTCGAGATCCCCTCAAAGTCAATACCGGCCTTGCTCGCATCCTCCAGGAAATACTTCACGTCCTGGACCTTCCCGGTTCTCTCCGACTTGACGCTCTGCATCTCCTCTATGACGGCCTTGAGCTTCTTCTCGTTTCTTCCGTGCAAGATGAGGTTGAACCCTTTGTTATAAAGCTCCTGAGCAGTGGCTTTGCCTATGCCATCTGTGGCGCCGGTGACGAGCGCATAGGGAGATGGGCCTTGGAGGTATTTCTCCCAGCGGTTCGTGGGTCGGAGGAAGTAGAACCACACGAAATCGAGGATGGACCTCAGTTTCACGAGACAAACAATGAGGCCGATGTAGTAGATGGTGGCGTTGGACATGGTGAATGCAGTGCGGAAGAGAGGTGTCCACCTTGGGTTTTTGTGGATGTTTGGATGCCAACCATTGTGTTCGTAACCCACTCGAGTGATAAGTTCTACCGGTTGATTAAACATCCGCCAGCGTCCTCGATGGCGCTGCGGCTACTGAGTTCAAGCTACCGGGGCGGGTTGACGCCGCGAATCCGCGGGTTGCGAGCGACCAAGAAGCTACGGGACAACTTGCGAATCCACAGAATGTTGCGGCCACAGCACAGACGTGGAAAGGACGGCAGAGTGGAAAAGAAAAGCTGTCAAAAATTTCCGTACATCATACAGCCACATCAACACTTGGGTGGGCGCCCCAAGGGTGATTCGTAGTACAACTAATACAGGGCAACAAGAGAGATCAGTACAAAGAATACAAGGTAGATATCACGAAAGGCGACATGCGCAGTCGTCGAAGAGTTATTTGCAGAAACGTTGGTTACAACAACACCAGTTTCGATTCCAGGTAACCCTCCCCCATTCGGCTCACTCGCAGGCAACTGCTTGTTGAACATGACGACCGCGACACCAGGCCCAGGAATCTGCACATTACAACCACTTGCGCAATCGAGGCTCTGGTACTCCCGCATTCCTGTGGGTCGGCCGTCTTGGCTGTTCTTCCAAGTCTGACCGGCCCACGTAATGTCCGAGGCTTCTTGGAGGTTCGGCGCAGTCAGGTATGCCACGGTAACGTTGCTGCCGCCTACGGACTTGGGGAGGGCGAAGGTGGACCCGCTTCCAGCGTAGTTGATCAAAACTACGCGGTATAGATCAGAAGTTTTAGAGTCGTAGACAGCGTATCCTGCATTGGTGGTACCATCGACATTCAGATCGACCACCTTGCTTCCGTTGTGGGACTGGAGGGCCAGCAAGACAGGGTGGTATGCATAGTGTACGGGCCTCGTTGTGAAACTTGATCCTTCTTCTGGGTAATCGAACAGGTTAGATCGCGTTCCTCGTTCTTTCGTGTGTAGGTACACTGCAGAGTAACCGACAGACGCGAGTTGAAGAGCGTAGTCGACGGTCCAGAGGGTTCCAGTAAAAGTGTTTGGAATTCCTCCGCTACAGTCACTGGCCGCGATGGAGTACTGCGTGAGGACGATCGGCTTTCCCGTTCCCTTCGCGACGGTTAGGCCATGCTGCTGCCACTGTCCTTCCTTGACAACTAAATACCGATCAATATGACTATCGAGAGGACGTGCGTCAATTTACCGTACCATTCGGGTGTGAAGCATTGAAGCTCGGGTCGACAACAGCCGCGCAGACTTCCGGGTCAATACGTTGGAGCCTGGAGTAAGGGATGTAAGCGGTGCCAGGTACGGACGCAAGGTCAGTA
>Ga0307517_10000659_pt1 | contig 59347 bp, 61 predicted proteins | sample 23_EM_MG_FD_194515 | JGI IMG/M metagenome (GOLD analysis project Ga0307517, IMG submission 194515) | Populus trichocarpa ectomycorrhiza microbial communities from riparian zone in the Pacific Northwest, United States - 23_EM | ecosystem: Host-associated > Plants > Roots > Unclassified | place... | reverse complement strand
CCGGTATGCGTACGATTGCTACAGATTGATCACTACTCTCATTCTAGCAATCTCAATCAATCTCGGACGACGCTGACTCCGGGATTGCCCGGGATTGGTTTCGATCGTTCAAAATTTTTTACTGGGGTTGAGGTTTGGAACCATTGACCGATCTCATTCAAATCCCTACCAACAACCTACATGCCACCGAAGGCTTCGACCTCCAAACGACCGGTCAGCACCCGGACGGCCAGGTCAACGAAGAAGGCGGAAGATGTTGAGGATCTGACCCGCCAGCTTGCCTCCAAGCTGACGATCTCAAAACCGAAAGAGAAACGAAAGGCGGCACCTGACCCTCCGCCACAGGATAACCCTAATGCTAGCATGCGGACAGTGAATACTGCTTCTCAGAAGCTCTCAGCCCTCGTGCAGACCGGCTGGACCGCGGTCAAGGATAACGGAGTCAGCAAGCAACGGCAGGAGGCGGCGACTTGCGCGAAGAATATCAAGAAGAACCTCAACGTCCTACGGAAAGCCGTGGCCTCTTCTCCGCTAGACCTTGAGCGTGCCGCGCTGAGTGCCGTTGGAAAACTCTTGGCACTTCAGCTGGTGTGTTCCCATTAACTCTTCATATGTATGCCGGTCGACTCATCCGGGTACAGTTCGAACAAGCTTTGGATATACTGTCCGACATGTACCACCCCCTACTCTCACGTTATGCTCATGACTCTGATGCCCCGCACACAACGATACCACCGACGCCTGCCGCAGGGGGACTTCTCTCCAGGAAACACCTTTTCCACCTCCCCCTCCCCATCTCCCCTCTTGACGAGGTCACCATGAAACTTCTATCAACGTTCCTGCTTTACTCGATGATCACATTGTCGACCATGTTCTCGTCTCACTTGCCAGAGCTAGAACAAGCTTCTGCTTACTTGGCGGAGTGCGGGAACTTTAGCGCTTGGATTCAGAAGTGCTCAGATCTACCTTACGAATACCGGGACTCTCTTTGTACACGAGCATACTCAGCACTCAGCAAGTCTCTTGAAGCCGATGCTTCTCCCTCTCCCTCTCTTTCCATCAAATTCTATTCACTCCGTTGTTTGTTGCCTACCTCTTCAAGCGTAATCAAACCGGATACCTTTTGGGACCAAGCAAGAAAGTTTTCTGCAGTGTGTATGAAGGCTGCACGCGACGATGAGACGGGAACGGTCAAGAAGATCTTGTCTGAATCCTCACGGTTGATCACCGAAGTGCAGGGGAGGGCGGACAAAGACAGTTTTCTGACTGGGAGTTCCTTCCTCAAATTTTGTGACTATCTATCCAAGATAGCTTCCCAGGTATTTACGTTGGTTCCGACTTATATGCTGTATCATTGAGTTTGTAGTCAGGGAACGCAACGGCTCTCGAAGCAGTCTCTGCCTCCGCGTATTCGTCTCATGTTGGCTCAATACTTCCAGAACCATCCGGGATGACAGGTCAAGGCGTCGTCGACGCAACTCAACTCTGCACAGACCTTACTTACCAAACTATGCTGTTGGAGAAACTACAGAGCGACGATCAGGCCGCTGCTTTCGGTACGTTCTCTGCCTTGTGACCAGCCCAGGATTCCAACCTTGGTTCAGATATTACGACCGTGCAAGAGATCTTGAGACAATCCGCCCCTTGGCTCGTCTCTGCGGTGCAGAAGACGGACAGTGAAACAAAACAGGCTGGTATTAAGGTCGCGCAAGTGGTGGAAAGGTTTCGGCGGTTTGTTATCCGAGGGAAATCCACCACCACAGGGACGCTTGCACAGCTACTACACGACGTAGCTACGTGTTTCAATTCCGCCTTTCAGCAGGTAGGGACCCGCCTTTTGTCCCCTTATTCCCTGGTCTGACTAGAGTTGACAGTCTGGGGATGAAGAGTTCCGCTCTGCTGTCCTTGATACGCTTCTGGTGTTATCGAAAAGCCGATTAACCGTGGAGGACCCGATGACATACGCCTACGCCTACGAAAATCTTGAGTGGGCACACAGAACCGTTACCGCGTCGCCAGTACCCCCTCCGGAACTCAAGTCGGAGTATCTTCGTTGTATCTCTGGTGCATACCACACGATTGGAGCAATACTCTGCCAATCAGAACGATTTGGTGGAGCTGCACGATTCCTTCAACAAGCGTGCGAGCTCGGAGCGAGCGCTGTTTCTGGGATACGCCTCCAGAGCGACAGTCGTGGCAAACAGCGGACCAACCTCCTCCAGAATTTGTACAGAAGGTGGGAGATGTTGGGAGTGTGTTATATCAGGATAGGGGATCGAAAGGTCTGGAACTTTAATTGGTCCTCGATCTTTGTTCTGAGTTGATCTAGAACGCACATCAAGCTTTCGTGAAAGGCGTGCAAGCCTTTCCTTTCGAAACAGAGGAGTTCTCTGCCGCCATTGGTACACTGCCACAGTTATTTTTCGATGACGAGAGGTATAAGCCACTCGGTGGCCTTATCGACCGTGTGACATGCATCGCCGCGTACGAACTCCTCAGATCACCTGGAGAAATCTCCCTGAAGGGACAAATGGAACACCTAAATCTCGACCCACAGCTTTCTCGAGCAATCGTTGGTCTCGTTCTGGAAAAACAGCTCGACTCGCTCGGAAGGAACATCTGGAAGGACGGTGCCCGATCTTTAGCCAAGCATCTGTTAGACCAACTGTCATTGCTGTATGAAGATGGATGGCCGATAAGGAAAATGAGGGTTCTTGTCCGGCGCCTAGAGTTTTCGTATTTTTCCGTCGTGGCTGATCCGGAATGGGACGCAACTGAAACACTCGCGGAAGTATATAGGCTGTCCAAGCTTAAGGTTCTCCCGCATTTCCTCCATCTCTAGGGACCTTACTCAAGATGTGCATATTGTAGGACTTCGGTGGTGATTCTGGGCTATCGCATTTCTCAGGGCAATACCTTGTAGCAGGGCATCTTTGGGCTGCCCTCCACATCCATCGCAACCACGATGGCCAACCAAGTGAAACAATTCAACAACACACCGACCATGCGTACAGGATCTTGAAGGCTTTGCTTACCGTACCGGCGGCTAACCCCGCTGAATCATTACTTCCCAAACCTGTTATCACCAAGGCCACGCGTACCGTGTCCTCAAAGACGCGCGCTGCCCCAAGATTGCGTAAACCGCCAGCCACTCTAAAAGCCAGGAAAGGTCGGTAACTGTCAGTAATGTTAGGCACACGGTCACTGACACGGAAGTGCGCCCAGTGACAAAGTCTGCCGCGGAAGCTCCGGGGTCAACGAGGTTGTCACTCGAACCGTCGGTCAAGCCCGCCATAGCTTATGATCGGCAACGACAATTGATTGACGTCCTTTGTTCGTATGAGTCTTCTGGTCCTAGTGGTTGAAACTTACTTTGTTTGGAAGATATGGTATGTCACTTGCTAGGATTACTCGGGCACGCCATTGCCAAGGTTCAGCTCCTAACTGTGACGCGGAAATTGATGGAGCGCGTGGGGGAGTTGGATGAAGGTGATTAATTTTACGCGCACTTTTCGCTTCTTCCGGCTAATCGAATTAGTTTACATATGGGTCTGCGTCGACCTCGCACACGAATATGTCAAACTCGGACGGCTGGAGAAAGCGAGTTTGGTATACAATAGCACACTGCCGATAGTGCAAAACGCTAGTGTTTCCATATCCGAAGAAGCTAGGGTATTTTTTTACCTTCGATTTTCCGAATCGCTCGCCATGGCTGGAAGCATTCTCCAAGGGTAACTTTTGAAATTCTCGTGATGGTTGCCCCTATGTCCGACGCGTTTTATTCAGGTCAACACTTTATTGCGAAGCCCGTAAACTGTCAGAGGGCATATTGCCGGAAGATAAGACCTTGCCTACCTCCCAACGAATTCGCCACCGGCTTGGGAGGTTGGAGAGGGCTGCCATGGCTGCGAATGCGTTTGCGATGATACAATACTATAATGTCAGGATCTCTCCTCCCGCGTTCTTCTCGACCCTGACCTTCAAGACAGGATGAACCAGCTGTGTCTTTGACTGCTCTTCTCCAATCACTGCGATTGTACAACCGGGCAATTGAGACCGCGGCCCGTCTCCATCCACAACAGCCTACCAATCCAGATCCCGATGAAGAAAACCCATTCGGAGAGCCCTCTACAAACAACCAAACGGTGGCGAGACCAAAGTCTTCGTACTCACGAAGGAACGCGATGGAAGGACTCGAATGGAGAATTTGCGACGGGCTGCTCAGTACCCTGTTCGCTCTTGCCCAGGGTTACTTCGCCCGTGGCTCCGCCAGAGAAGCTGAGTACTTCGCACAGCAGGCTCAAGATCTCGCGGACGCGATCAACACACCAACGATGGTTAGCCGTGCTCTCGCCAGGAAGGGCGAGATATACCTGCACACAAACCGCTTAGACGAGGGGAGGGAATGTCTCATGCAAGCGATGGAATTCGTGGACAACAGAGCGCTCGCGGGCGTCGCTGATCTCCAACGCCTACGCGCTGATTATGACATGCGGAATGCCAATCCTGAGGCTGCGCAGGAACTGTACGACCAGAGCATCGGGATGCTCAACGAGCTGCAAACGCTCTTCGCGGCGATGGATGGGTCACCTACAAGGTCGGCTGTCGGACCTCGTCCAGATAGTCCTTCTCTTACACAGAATCACGACAGCCAACGGAAGTCGGACGTTGCTACGCGTAGGATTTCCAAGGCTATCGAAGGCGGCGATGCCGTTCTTCCGTTCCTTTTGGCGTCAGTTCTAAGACAGCAAAGTGAGGTCTGTTTCTGTTCGGTCCCGTTGCATACGCTAAGATCCTCGCATAGTTTTATTATCGAAGGACGAAGGGTCGGCGGAAGAGTCGAAGGCATTGCTGGGGAAGTACATGGCTCTACAGTCATCAACTGACCCCCAGGTCGCCGAGAACGGTCTGCTCGCCAAGCTCACCCTCAGCGATGCATATTCCCGATTCACGGCGGATATGTTCCTTTCCTCGTTGGCAGAGTCCGGTGCGTTGTTTGCTCGAAGATCGGAGCTGCTTGATTCTCACCGATACGCCCGACAGTGCTTTCACTGCCTTTGGGGATGGTCGGGGAAACCCCACCTTTGCTAAGTCCCAGCGTGCTGGAGATCCTCAGTCTCCTTCAGAACGCGGAAAAACTGTTCTGGTCGGACTTGGCATTAATCGCGAGACGCGGGCATGTTTTCCAGGTCCGAGAAGCGGCTTTGTCGTTGGCCCTCATCAGAACGTTCCAAGGGTCGCTGGGGAAAGGCGAAATTGATGGTCCAGTGGTAGCTTCCCGCCTGCTCGGTATGTTTGGAATCCGTGATAACGATCGGAGGTGCTTACGGAAACACAGACGCTTCTTCTGCCGTCACACTGGGGAGGGAGATGCTCGAAGCGATATGGTCGAAGTTCCCGGATGCTTCTCGCGACGACTTGGTGTGGCCGATCCTGAGCCCGAACGGCTCCGCCTTGCCCCCGCAGATCCCGACGAAATTCCACAAGAACAAGGACGAGCCAGATTTCGATGGGGAGTACCGGGAATACTGGAAAGCAGTGAGAGACCATCATTCCGCTGCCAAGTTCGACCAAAAACTCCTTTCCCGGAGCATGGTGGAACGTCTCCCACACAACTGGACTGTTGTCAGCATCAGCGTCTCCGAGGACCACAGAACAATTTTCGTGTCGAGACAACGTCCCCACCGTCAGCCGCTGCTATTTAGCATACCCCTCGAGGGACGGAGGGAAGGAGAAGAAGAGGCCATCACGTTCCAAGGTGCACTAGACGAGTTCGAGGAAATCATCCACCTCAGTAATGAGACGACGAGGTCGGCGGAACACGTCACAAAGACCGATCGACGGCAACGATGCAATTGGTGGGCTGAACGAACTAAGTTGGACACTCGGCTTCGTGAACTGCTGAAGAATATCGAATTCTGTTGGCTCGGCGCGTTCAAGGTATCTTCTGGAGTTTTCGACCTATGGGATCTGTGTCTCACGTATTATTAGACCATCCTCTCCCCAGCAGCGGATATCCCGACAGAGGTCCTATCGAACTTCCGGGTGCGCCTAGATGGCATATTCCAGCGCGCGTTGGTTTCGATGGATAAGAAGCAACTAAACGCCGTCCAACTCGACGATTCTCTGCTCGAGTGCTTCATCTCCCTCTCTCCAAAGTGTCGATCGGAGGAGCTGGAGGACCTCGTCTACTTCGTCCTGGATATGTATCAATTCAGTGGGGTTTCCATCGCAATCGCGGAAGTGGACGTCGACCAAGTGACAATCGACCTTCGTACAGCGCTGGAGGAGCTGGCAGCATCTTCGCAGGGCTCAATCAGGCCGGTACCAGACAATCACATGTTCTTGATCCTGGATAAGAACATTCAGGGGTTGCCTTGGGAATCTATACCCGTCCTACGAGGGGAGAGTGTCAGCAGGATTCCGGACATGAGGTTCTTGTTGGATCGACTCGAATTGGCGGGTTACCAGAAAAGCGAAAAATCTCACGGTCCAGGTTTCGACCGGGCTCACGTAGATCCCCGCAAGACATTCTATGTGCTGAATCCCGGTGGTGATCTGAAAGGCACCGAAGGCAGGTTCGACGATTGGTTGGCGGACATGAAGGGGGTGGGGTGGAAGGGGTTAACTTCTCAAGCACCGAGTGAACAGCAGTTTCTCAGTGCCCTCCAAACTCAGGATCTCGTCTTGTGAGTCGTTTCTCCATCACCCAGTCCGGTCAGCCGGGCTGACCACCACGAACTAGATATTTTGGGCATGGCGGCGGCGAACAGTATATTCGTTCACACAAGATCAGGAACCTATCCCGTTGTGCTGCCACTATGCTCTGGGGTTGTTCTTCTGGTGCCATGAAGGATATGGGGGACTTTGAACGCGTCGGGACGCCGTATAATTACATGGTGGCTGGTTGGTAAGAGCATCTTCTCTGGGTTCGACTCTGATGGGATGTCTGATGGATGGTACAGCCCTACGCTGGTTGCGAACATCTGGGATGTAACAGATCGTGACATTGACAAGTTCGCACACTCGGTGCTCGACAAATTACGGATGAAGAAAGCGGATGTCGATCGCTGGAATGATGGAGGCGGGACATCTGTTGTGGCGGCGGTTGCACAGTCGAGAGATTCATGCAAACTGAAGTATCTCACGGGTGCTGCGCCAGTGGTATACGGCATCCCGTTCTATCTATAGGGTCGATATGTATGGAGGGTTGTTGTAGAGTGCGTCATACATACCGTGAGTGGATATGTGCAGCCAAAGTGATACAAACAGTCTCCCAGTCCGGTGGTACCACCCCGAGTAGACGGTTCTGTCGTAAGGGATCTCTTGCCTTGGATACCTTGAAAGCGAGAGAAGGTGATGAGCAATCCCTGTCAGTCGGTGATGTTATTCGAAATACAAAACCACAAACGAAGGGGTGCTGGATTGATTGCCGACACAGATACATGCACACCTGATGGTGGCAGTCTTGCTCAGTGGAGTTGATTATGCGCAGACGTTCGGATGGGCCGCAGAGGGGCCAGGGAATCTTTATCAAGTGAGATTTGAAGTGCCATTATTCCTCGGTGGCGCAATTACACGTACACAATGTTGTCTCCTGCTTTCATCCGTATCAGGTTTTTCTTTGTGCGGAAACCCATGTTCTCGCTATACTTAGAAGCTCAGCCTTCAAGCTACCACTCATGGATCAATGGGAATTGGCATTAGGACGACATACGCAGCCTACGACGTGCACTACTCCCATCTCGTGGGGAGCGTGAGGGTTGGGCCGAACTGGGGGGTCCTTTGCACATCCCACTCTTTCGGATGCGTGGCGACGGGAGCGGTGGCCTTCCCGAGGCTTAGGCTTCTAGAGCCCACTATAGCCAAACCTGGGCCCACGGGTTGCTTCCGTACGACCGTTAACGTTAATCGCCTATCCAGCAACGGAGAAGGTCTCTCTGAAAGACACCGCGCGTATCAAGAACCAGGCGGAGAAGAGGTGCCCTGCCGTTGCTGGCCGACCGTACCCAACGCCGCTGAGTGAAGGCGGAAACGTATTGGTGGTGTGTACAGCACGACACACACAGGTAGGGCGGTTACAAGAGCGAGCGGGGGTAAACGAGGTATCACAACGGACATATCGTATCGCAAATCAGCTTCGGGTGACGTAAGGGGTGGCGAAGCATCAGGAGTGAGGGACAACAATGTTACGACCACATCAGGATTGCCACTTGTTCGGGAGACTGAGTAGCGGAGGGCGGGAAGCTTGAAGTTGCCTATTTGGAAACAAGACACGGCCGAAAGAGGAAACCAGAGGCGAACGGGGAGAGAACTAGGGCGACTTGAGGCGAAAACGGGCCCTGACTGTGGTCCGGAGCATCCGTCCACGTCCAAATGTTATCCTTGTGCTGGAAGAGGAAACGATCGAGGGACGACGTCTTTCTCGTCTGCCAGCCACCAGGGCACATCCGCAAATTCACTTGATATGGCAACCAGCCCGAGCGAGATATGTCCCCAAAACCCTCTATGGCAAATTCTAGACCCACCGTTTCATAACGGTAGAAGGGAAACGCCCTGGAGACAACTTCCACGCATCAGTATTCGCAACTTCGCCGTTGGGAGCCTAACGGCACTGGCGTCCAATTCAAAGCGATTGGGCGACTACAAATACTCGACCCATTCCCTTTGTCTTCCTCGGTCCCTTCATCCTCTCCACCCACCTCCACTGGATACGTCTATCTCATCTCGTTCCAACTCTCATCGCACCGCTAGACTCCAGACATCATCGATATGGATCTGAGCCTCGTCCTCGGCCCCATCGTTTTGGCCGTCGTCTTCAACGTATGCTCCGTCCGTTTCACCTGTTTTTTTTTGCCTTTGGTTCACACGTTATCAATAGGGTGCTGTGTATGGAACGTGCATCATTCAGTGGTACAACTACTATACCTCCGGGTATAAGGACCCCTGGTACACCCGGTACGTGCGCTACTGCATTGCTGCTTGTAGGAGGCACTCACGACTCTCCCCAGGCTCCTTGTCGCGTGGGTCTTCTTCTTGGATACCTTCCACACGTCCGCGGCAACATATATGTTGTGGGAGTTCGTGGTACCGAACTTCGGAAAGCCCGAGATCTTCCTTAATCTGCCCTGGTGAGTCTGCTGAACCCTCATCAAGTTAGTCCTGATACGATTGGATCCATCCGTCAGGCCATACCCAACCACTCCCATCTTCAGTACGTAATTTTCCTTTAACGTCTCGTTTTGCAAATTCTCATTCGCTTCACCCCCACAGTTGTAAGTGATCGGGTTTGGCCCCCTCGTCAAACACCCACACTGACATTTTTCCTCCGATTCCTTGTTCCCCGCAGTGCCTGTAGGTTATAAATCATCCTTCGTTCTCTGCTCCTTTGTCTCACAGATCACTTCTCTGCAGTGCATCCGTACCCGTTCAAATCTTCCTTGCATACCGGATCAAGAATCTATCCCACTCCTGGTATCTGTTCATTGGCCTCGCAACCCTCTCACTGGCGCAGGGCGCCTGTGGCTTTGCTGGAGGTGTTCTTGCCACGATCGACCCTGAGTAAGTGGTTCCATCCCTGTTGGACTACTATCTATATTCAATTACCTACCAGTCCCGCCCATTTCTCCGCCCTCCTCCCGCTTGCAAACTCCTGGATCTCAATTGCTGTCCTTGTTGATGTTTCCATCACGTACGTGGCCAAACCCCTACCACAGAGTATCCTTGTTTACGTTTCTTTTAGGCTGTCGCTCTTCTACTTCCTCCGTCGGAGTAAGACTGGTTTCAAGAGCAAGTGTTTTCCTGTTATCCGCCGGGCAATCATTTGACCGTCCACGTTCTTAGGGACCGACAACATCATTGAACGTATGATCCGGACCGCGATTGAGACCTCCTCCATCGGTGCCATCTTTTGTGTATGTGGTTCTCAGTGATCCATGCGATTGCCAACTCACGAAATTTGCGAATAGATCATCGATGTCATCGTCTTCACCACGCGGATAGACACCAACCTTCACTTCTTCTTTGCTTTGCCACAAGGCCGCATCTACACGTGAGTGTCCAACCACGTCGTGTCATCTTCCCCACTGACGTCACCTCTTTTCGGCACTCAGTAACACACTTATGATGGTACGCACGTTCTCGGATGACGTAGAAGAGCTTATTAATCAAATACCCTTCACCAGACGCTTAACTCGCGTGCAACCTTACGCGAAGAGATGAACTCGACTAATGTGCACAGTTTCAACGTGAGCGTGAGTTTATTTTACCAGCATCGTCGCACGACCCAACTGATCACAATGACATGGTTACAGGGCAGCGGCTCAGGAGGCATCAGGCGAAAGACAGAAGTCAGCATCGGTATCTCCCAGTCCATCCAGATGGACAAGATACCATCCGCCCATGGTCATGACCAAGAATCCTATGATGAGCGAAAAATCGCGACCGTCGCGTAATGCGACCAAGCGGCCTCTCTCGTCTCGTCGTATGCATCTTTATTATGTTGTCTCGTGCTTTCGGTGTATCCATAGTGTTTCCCGTGTAAGGGCTCGGGTTAGACCACCCGATGTTCGTGCATTGGGGTAGGGTGTTCGTTGTCGTTATTCGCATAGTCTCTTGCAAAAACATTCGTCGTTTTCGTTCGTTTTCCCCATTTTTTGTTCACGCTTTGTAGACTCCTATGACCATCTTGAATCTGACCCATTACGAATGTCACACGCGGGACTGTCGACTCCACCACAGCCACGAATTCGAAGGAAGTGCACAAATTCAATATTCAATGCTTCAATGTTGTGGCTGATAAGTCAAAGCATTCCCGCCACGATCGAGGACGAGCCGGCGATTCCCGAAGCGCCCTCTTCACGACGTTCTACCGTCCTACAAACCCTTCTACTACCTCATGTGCGGCCGGGGGCTGGACCTTCCAGACGTGGGTTTACGGTAACATTGTCTTTCCCATTGTGACAGCCCCATTGTGTTTTCGCCGCCACCCCTGGGCCTCCGACGGGGAACCTTACAGTTACTGGTATACATTCCCAGTCTTCTTATTGTGTTGGCTGTCGTCCACTCGACGTCCGCTAGGACTGCCTCCGCTGTAGGCTTGGGTATATAATCCGGAGGCAGTTCTCTGTATTCTGGCAACTCGCACTTCCTCTCCCTACTCCCAGTCCGCTCAGCCCCTCGCTCTTGACCTAACTACAATGTCTCCATCCACTACCTCCTGCTACCCAGCCAGTGTTGTGGGCTACCAGGCTCATAGCCCTCTCCACCATACAAACCCGACGTATAAGATCAACTACGTTGTTGATCCAAGAGCTTCGCCAACTCTCACCACTGTCACCACGTACACCCGCCGTCGTTCGCCGCTCCCCGCAGTCTCCCCACTCCCCGGCTCGCTTTCATTCGTCAATCTCCAGAGCCCACACAATCACAAATCTCCCAATTTAGCACTTTCTGCTCTGGTGCTCACCACACCACAAGTCCACCCCCTCGTCGCGCACGGTTCGGGTTCGCGTTATCACATGGTCCACTACGATATCTCAAAGGACCTGAGCACCGCCCGCGTCCCCGGATTATGCGGCCGCAGCACTCTGATCTCCTACGAACAGATGCATTCCTTGGCCGTCGAAGGGGCTCTGCACGAGCGTTTCCATATCGTGTTCGATCATCCCGTTTTGGCAAGTACCATCGACTTTGAGGGGTCCCCGACGGTCGAAGACTTGCTCGATGCACTTTATTCGCATTTTGACAAGCGGGCTGGGTCTAGGGAAATGTCCAACCTCATGGAGGATATGTATCTTTTCCGAAATGCGGTTGACACTCAAGTGAAGAGATGTGAAGCTGCGTTCGATGCTCGTACGGAGTGGGACCGGGGAATGAAGAGGGTCGACATTTTGGGGAAGGGACGCAAGTTCCACGGGATTTATTTGGATTCGGATACCTCTATCAGTGATTACCTCACACTCCGTGTGGTGTTTGGGGAGTGATCTGTAATGGGTCTTTTATTTTCTTTCCCCCCCCTTCAACCTTACCTCCATCCTTAATATCGGGCGAACCACATACAAGGGTTCCTCCCTCCGCTTCCTGTAAGAATTAGCCAATACCCTTTATCCTGAACGGTTTTCACGGTGGTTACGATTGTGTTTCATTTTCTATTAGGGTGTAGATATATATACAAAGCAGTTGAATAATGGTATACTAGTTAGGCGTAGATGATGAAACATGGAGGAACTCCAAACGGGAATTACCAGTGGCCTTGATAAAGGAAACTCATAAGCGTCCGAGATAAATCACAAGTCCGTCGTCGGAAAATAGTTGGTGTACCTCAGACAACAAGAATATCCAGGTTCTCCACTCCCACATATTCCCACCCCCAAGGCCCATTGCCGTTGGGTCTGATGCGAAGGGCCCGCATCTTGATGACTTTCCTTCCACCATACTCGCTTGCCTCCAGAATTTTTTTCGCGGCAGAGATATGGTGAGCTGGGGGGTTGTCGCCCATGGAGAGGTTAAGTTGGAGTTCAATGGCCGCTAACCTCTTGAAAATTCCGAGCGATGGGATGTCTGGATACGCAGTCCCACACTAGAGGTTGGAAGTCAGTTCATCCCACAGGTCAACGTAGAGTTGAGCGTGATTCGCGTACGATGTGGAAAGACACCTCTCGCATGTTGGGGTTCTTCTTTGCTAATCCTGGTGAATCAAATGATAAGTAATATAATTTTAGTGAGGATTCGGGGATCCGACCAACGTTTGAGCATCGCCGGTGAAGGGTTCATGCCTGATATCCTCTCAACTTTGGGACACTTGGACGCGATGGTGCCAAGTATTTGGCTACCATCTCCAACGTTGCAGGTGACATCCTCGACGTTTGGACACGACCGCAGAATATGATGAGCGATTGTGGGCAAAACGATAGTCCGGATAGAAGGTATTGTTGTTCCTTCAAATGCCTTCTTGAGCTTCGTCGTCATCCCTTGATGAACGTGGCATAACTCCAAAGTGTGGAGGTTTGGCAAGGACTGGAGACAATTTGCGAAGGCGGGGAGAATCGTATCCATCCGGTAGCGTGTGACGGTGATGGACATCACGCTGTCGACGATAACGGGTGAGATGGGGTAATAAAGAACAGAAAACGGATGTTCACTGACCGAACATGAGACGCCAATGGCGGGTTCTTAAGCAAGATATGGCACTTGCTTTCCAACGCGTTCCCGACATAGATGTACCACGCAGAGACGGTAGGCACGACACATGCTTCCACTCTCTCCCATAACCAGGACAAGAACTTTCGACGAAGCGTGCGGCATGTTTGGGTTATCGCTCGAAGCACGTTCAACCGGTCGGCATATACACCCGGAAGAAATTTGACACCCCAGACGCCTTGCAGGTCGGCGATCCGATAACGAAAGGTGATCACCGGGAAGTAAGAGAGAATCTCCAAGAAGGTTTCGTCTGGAAGTTTAAAGACTTATTTTCACAGCATTAGCGCGCGCGTCCCCCCCACACAGCCACGTGAAAAAAGAAAAGCGCCAGCACTCACTTGCGCTCGTCTGAGCGATTTCCGGGAGAGATGCCTCCACAACGGGAGCCATCTCGGTGGTGTGGACTTTCCTCGAGACGCGTCGTCGAGACATTGGAAAGAGATGATATGCAGGGTGCATATGCGGGTAGGATCACGCCGGGTACATATACCCATAAGGATGATGGACGCGAGTCATTTCAGGCTTGACCAGTCCGCCCAAGTGCACAGGCTCAAGTTTTAGGAGTGACTCGGGGTAAACGCAAAGCAGACAAGTCATAAGAGTACTAAAACAAAGGAATGGCCACGGAGGCAGAGGCCAGTTCCAGAGTTTTGTGGGGAAACGAGGACATGAGACGCCCACACAAGAGCTCGACATTGACGCGACTTGCCAGATAGATAACCTTCACGCATTTGTCGAATGGATGCTTTACCTTTCCCAAGGAACAGGAGTTGCTGGCTTAGGTCGGAAAGTCAACGAACTATCGTCACCGACCTGGACTGCAGGGGAGAGCAATCCGCGGGCGGTGGGGACCCATAGGCCGCCTCTACTAACAGTCTGTCCAAACGCTCTTATCTCTGGCCTTTCGTCAATGCTTTGTTCGGAAAGCTTCGATGGATCCCTGCGATCGCCACGTACGCCAATACCGAAACGAATGGAGAGGATCCCATGGTAAGCATCTGTGATACCGATATCCTAGGATAGACCAACCTGTCATCGTGACCGGATGGACGCTACTGATGCTTTCAACCAGTACCGCCCCAGTGAATTGCGTTTTCTGCCAATAAATGGGTGTGGTCTCGGCCTGCGCCCTCTCATGTGTGTGCCGACCCGGTTTAGGTTTCCTGTGGTCGCTGAAGTATCAGAGTTTCCATTGATTACTCAATGGCGATACTGCCAGGCCCACCGCTGCCATCGCAATGCCGCTGATGTGGAGGGGTGCTCATTTGTGTCGTTGCGGCCCTACACTGCGATGGTGGTGGCGCCGTCCGGGGCGGTGTTTTGTGTGTACTACTACTATCCCTCTCACGTCTCTCGCCCTGGGCCGAATCAGATGTGCCTTCGAGGAATGCCCTGTGTCCTAGGATCGGCCAAACGACTCACCAAGTGGACAAGATGCCAATCCACCCATACATTTAGCATCCACTCAGAGAATGTCGCACAATTTCCACAAGGTCCCCCCATCAGACGTTCACCCCCAAATGCCCAGCATCTTGACCGACCCCCCCCCCTTCCGAGTGGTGGCGGTGGTGCGGTCGGCCGTACAAACGGGCCCCCAATCCGGAACAACATCTGTCGGGACGGCGGGGGCAGATCGCCGTGCAGAGATACAAGGTGGTGATCCCGCTTTGGACCCACCCCGCCCACCCCCGTGAACGCGGAGGAAAGGAACGACCGTAATACCAGTACGCCAGAACACTCTCGCCGCACCCGTACCATTGCAACCCGATTGGATCGTATCCGGAGGCCACGCTCCCCGCCCTTGATACGTTATCGGCCAGAGAATTCAGAATCACTCTCATCCCTATGTCGTCTCAATATTCCGAAGAGGGAGAGACCACCAGAGGGAAGACGGGGTCCGGGTCGTGACTGACAGGACGATATGGTAGAGGCCTGTATCCGGTTCTCTTTCTACCAGATGGTGCGGTCATGTGCTGTGCCACAGTGAACGACCTTCCAAGTCACGGACCCTGGCCACTGGGCCGCACGAGGGATGGTCTGTCCCGGGCTGTGCTAGGGCACCTGATGTGATGTGCACCATGCGATTTTTTGGGGGTTGTGACTTGTGTGTCGCTACCACAATGCTCCGCCGACAAGCTCGCGCGAGTCTGTTCCCTGACGACGTCTCTTCACGCCGACCTTCCCCATCCACTGTACCATGATGCGAGGCGTGGATCTGCCAGTGGGCGGAAGTGTGAAAAACCAAGTTCTTCGATGGCACAAATACGACCAGCCGTGTTATATGAGCTGCACGAGAGGCACTAGGAACAAAGACCCAAACGCATTACTCAGTACCGAGCACACAACTCCCTCAGGATCACTTCCACGAAAGAGGGCGTGAAGCGGGGTCGGGGGAATTGTTCGGTTCACAGGTGCCACAACATGAGAGCGGAGAATGAACCGAGATATTAATTATAATAACAGGAAGAAAAGCTGGCCTACTTCTGCGGGTTTTGTGTGCAACGCGCGCGGTCCCTGGGCGATGATCGTACGCAGATTCCATCCAAGAGAAGTGATATCGATAAGGCCCTGTTACGAGCTGGCTCTGGTATATCACGCCCTGGAATGGACACGCGCAGGTCCTGTCAACAAGTACAATGGCTCAGCCTGTTTGAGCACACGGCAAACAGCATATTGCCAGCGGAAATTCAGAGATAAGCGCCGTCACATGTTCCTCGACGCGCTCGTGTTTATCAACAATTTCTCCCAGCATGACATGGGGGATCGTCTTCCCTGTCACCCCAGGCGATTCCTATCCCTCGGTTCGAAAAGCACCGTCTTTTTCTTCTATCCGGCACATATCTGGTGGATCTTGGCTTGATCTCCCGATGCGGCCACAGTATCGGACATTTAACGAAGGTTGGGTGGGTCTCTCAAGAGGTGAACGGAACGTCATGCGCAATGTTCCAGTTACCGCCTCTGCTGTATCGGGCCTCGTAGATCCCACTTGCCATCACCCGTGCTCCCCCTGTCATGGGAACGGGTCACTCGCACGTCCCCGATGTTCTTTTGTTCTCCTCTTTGTGACGTCAGCCTGGTCAATGTAACAAAAAGCCACGGCGGTGAGTCTCAATGGATCGGCCGCCCTGATTTGGGTTATCGTGGCTCCTCTACTGTGGCCGTCACGGTCCCGTGGAACCAGAGTTTCGTGAATACGGGTGCTGCCCCACTCGGGACCTTTTGCCAAGTTCACACCCATCGCTTCATCCGTTCGCCCTTAAGGCCCAAGGCCTCGAGGCACCTCCCCTTGTCCAACCTCCCTTTCTCGTGACTGATAGGGAACAGGTGCCCCGTTCAACCGGGATTCCTCTCCAGCGTCGCATCCGTGGGAACGGAGAAGCTAAATCACTGCGCAGTACGGCCGCCATCGTGACATTTGGTCGCGCCGTCGCCATGATCACATTGTCACCGTCGTGGTGCGCAAGAACCTGCTCGCCGTGGCAGATGCTGTGATAATTCAAAAACCCCACCCTCCGGAACTGGATGGTCTCATCCCTGAGACCTGACGAACCGCACTCAAGCCTCCTGCACAAGGTGTGGAAGTTGAGGCAGAAACGCGCCAGATTCGCGTTCAGAAAGTGGTCCTCAGGGGCGAGCCAATCCCCACGGAAGGCTCAAGGTGTTACAAAGTGAAGTCACGTTTGGAACCGTTATGCCCTTCCGGCCCCCGTTTTAGCGGGTTTGGGGATCCCCCACGTTCTTCTCCGTTGCGGGACAGATTGGTTTGCACGAGGGCGCGTGCGTGGCAGACTACGTGTCTTGTACCGCGAGCATTACCGCGCCCCGACCTGGACGGCACATTCAATGGAGTGATCGGATGAGCGATTCGGTGGTGGTTTTTCCCATTCGTTCGGCTAAACTGCACAACCTAGAGGATATATGTAAATATGACTCGTGTGTGTGTGTGTGTGTGCCGTCATATGATACGCTATGCCGCAGTACATGGATCCTTTTTGCATTCTCCAGAGGCACTTGTAGGATTCTGTGAATTGGTACGGTGCGTGATCTGATTGGACTCGGACCGATTGCCAGATCCGCCCGCCGCATTCCAAGTCCCAAGTCGATCGCTTACTGGTGTGTATGCCCACCAGCCACGCGTCGTCAATTCATTCTGTGACCCTAGCACAATTCTGGAATTCCCGTGGATCGTTCTTAACTGAAAGATTATGTACACAGGTGAATCCTCTGACTTCTTTGCAATTTTCAGCTTATCCGAGCAAAAAAAAAAAAGGGAATAGCGAGCGACACAAGCGAAAAATGAGCGAAGCTGACCTTTAGTGACGCACCATTCGCTTGTTCGTCGGCCAGCGTGTAGTAGGGTTGCAAAGGTCAGTTGAATGACTGACCGCGCTGGGTTTAGGCTACGGCTTTTCGGGCCGCTGATCCACTTTGACACGGTTGCAGGGAACCCCCAACCTTGTGCCAGGCCGGCGAGTCTAACGACCACGGCAGCTTCAGCATCACAGAAGAGCAGATGAGGGATAGTCGGTCCGGCAGTTTGCTTGAAGAGCGGAATCAAATTTAAAACGTCGGTCTTTGAAATCAGTCTCAAATAGTTGAATTTGCTGTGTTTCACTCCTTCACAGAGAAAGCGAAGGTCCAGGGACTCTGCTTACCCAAAAGGTGTCTAACGAGGGCTTCCTTGGAGGAGAGTTTAACCCTTTTCGTAAGTCACACGTCAGTTGAGCTCAGGACCCATTTCTGATGGCAGGTATTTTTATCCTTTTGGGGTAATGCTTGTTTAACGCTGACGTACAACGCCTCGAGAACCGCTTTTCCGTGCACGGGGGTTACTCACGCGGGGGTTGCATTCACCCTTCCTCCAGAAATCTCGCGCGCGTGAACCCTGGCAAAAAAGTTCAGGATCTCTCTCTCGAAATGACCGGGACGCTGGAATCCCCTCGGCTATAGTTGTCACGCGCGACGTGGTGACCGCTTCTTTGCCCCCTAGGCCTAGACCCGCGGTTCCTTTCGACTTCCTGGTTGAGTTGAATGCGATGCTGAGAAGTCGATCGATCATTTCTCTTGCGCGGTCTCTATCACTCCCGGAAACTCATCGGCGCATCTCTCGGTTGTTCAGTTGTTCTGACCGCACGTTCTTTTTTTTTTTGACCTTGGCTTTGGTCTGAACGTACACGTCGACCTCTTCTCCCGCAAGGCAGCATCAACGCCAAACCGGACGTGGCTTTTGAACGTCATAGTTCCCTCGCGCGCCTACACGTCCGCACACACACAAACAAAAAACCTGTTTTTCAGTGGTATGCCAACTTTGTGGACCAGCGGTGCCGACCAAAACGGTCACGTCCAATGGATCGTTCCGCCACAATACACCTCTCCCTCTAGTTGCTTGCAATGGGTGGACATTCTGTGGCTTCGCCTATGATAACCGCGCTTTGGCCATCTGACCCTTGCAACACTATAGGGAGGACTTCGCTCGGCCCTACGCCTTGTAGTGATAGTAACTTGGTCGTCCCACAGGCTGGTTAAAACAGTTGGACTTGGGATGGGTCAAGTCAGGACAATCCACTTCCCCCCCACCCCCTCTCTCCCGGCCAACCCTCCATTTTTCACCATCATGAGCATCTACCAGTTCTCGTCAAGCTGGACTGGTGTTTCGAATTACGCAGCTGGTGCTCCGTACCACTGCCCCACCCCTGCATACGAGGACCCTGCGTCACTCTGTCGCGAGAGTATGTGTTTTCAGCTGATCCCGGAAGGATTCATGTCAAATTGTAGACTTCCTGTAGATTGGAATCACACGTCGCCGTCGGCCTACGGTGGTCCAGCACTTTCTGTCTCCCGCTACCACTGCACGCAATCTCATGACGCCGCGGTAGTCACCCCTCTCATCCCGCTCGATGCTCAAGACCCGATTCCCCACACGTCCGTGAACGTCCTCCTGGGGGACGACTACAGCTGGCCCCAGCCGCTCTCATACGACGTCACGAAACCTCCAAACACTGCGGTCGTGTTTTCCGAAAGCCAGCAGAAGTACAAGCAGATATCCCTGAACAAGAGCAAACAACCGGTCCTCGTCAATCCCACCCAACAAACATACACTCTCGAGTTTGAGCATCCAACGCTCGGTCGACAATTCATCTCCACCTTCGAGCCATCGGGAACGATTTTATCCCTGTTGAGTGGGATGTATGAATACTTTCGGGAGAAACTTTCAACGCCAGAATTCGCGATGTTGTCGCAGATGGGTGAAGTATACAAAGACGCGCAAATGTTCATGCGGGCGAGGCTTGGCCATCGCAGAAGTTGGCGTGGACCGAGCAACGGAGTCAGGAAGGTCGATTTCCTTGGGGAACGTGTGATGTTGCAAGGGGTTGAGCTCGGCCCGGATGAGCACGGTCGTCCTTCCGTACTCCTGATCAAACTCACCACGAGGTCTGGATGTGGAGAATCGACTTTAAAAGTTTTCTTCGGCTGATGGTTCCCCCTGGTGTGGTTAATCTCGGCTATCAGCTTGGCGACATGCGTTGATGCTCCTTGGTTTGTGCCAGCCGCCGTATCCTACCGTACCTGCTCATTACCACATACCCCCTACCCTCACACTGTATACTTATACACACATGATAATTTCTTCTCACATTCGCACAAGTGCAGCTGGCTGACGCAAACCATCTTACACGCCGCCCGACCCTATGCATTTTGCTCATCACCGATCAGGCGATTGAACCACAAACTCAATTGGAGGTTTACGGCAATTGTATGTGGAACGCGGCAATTACACCCCCACAAGCTGATAGGTAGCATCATTTTTGGACCCCTGGCCGACAGCCGCGATAACCCAGGAACACCAAATGATTCAGGGTCAGGAACCCGGTTCGTTTCGCGAGAGAGCTCTTCGGCCGGGGCTGGGCGAAAAAAAAAAGACGAGGAAGAGAGGTGGATGGAACCAGGGTGATGTCACACGCGTACAACCACGCGTTGGGGAAGTGCGACCTAGCTTCGGAACGGAAGAGGGATTAGCTTCCAGTGCTTGATCAATTCGGCGATTTTGCCGGAATGGTGGCGGATGATGGAAAACGGCGATCACACGGAATGTGGAACGAGGAAGAGGAATCAGAGGCCCTGCCAACGATACAGTCCCTGCCCAGGTGATCAGAAATGGGCAAATTAAAGCGGAATGACGTTCCAGGTCCACACATACAGATCCGTCCTTTGTGATGATCTTGCGGTTGGCCAGAGCCAAGAAGCACTTGTGAACTCTTGCCTGGTTCAACTGTGGCAGACGTACAAGATCACTCGCTGTGCATGGTCATCGATTCGTCGACCGTGGTCTAGGGGAAGGAAAACCAAGCGATCGCTCACCCTTGTACGCTTTTTCTGGGTTGTCCATCAAGGCCTCGATTACCGTTTCGATCTGGGTGCGCAGCGTCTACGCAATGGGTCAGAAATGGAGTTGGATCAGAAAGGAAACCTATTTGCTCACATGGTCGGATCCACGGAACTCTAGAGGAAGCGAGTTTACCACCTTCTCAATCTCCAACTGTTTCTTATGTCAGGACCAGAAAAACGTCAAGTGGGAGAAAATGAATTGTTACTCCGCGCTCCCGTTTCTCTTTCCCAGTTAGCTTCTTCTTGACGGCCTTCTTTACCACTTTGGAAGTCGTGTTGGCCGCTTGGACTGATGGGGCGATCGATGTCGAGTCTGGATCCAGGTCCAGTCCTTGTTCCGCTGCCGTGCTCTGTTGAGGTGGTTCGGGTGGGGGAACAGCCGCAGCCCTCAGAGCTGCTTGAGCCGCAAGCGCGTCTTGTTCTGGAGAAAGAGAAATAAGTCGAGGGACACACGATGAGGACGGCGTGGACGGATCACCTGCTCGCTGTCTCGAGAGCAGAAAAGATGCCGAGGTGGGGGCCTAGTGGGGGGTTGAGCGCGTGTTTAAACCAATTAAAAAGGAAATGCACTTGTGTCCAATCAAGGGTTAGCGAAGCCATGTTTTGGACGTAAAGCCAGCTTGCGAACGACTCGTTGAATCTTGTGAGCGAATTTTCTAGGTCCCGTAACCCCTGCGTGTGGGATTGCAGCGTCTGCATCTCCTCCGTCAACTCGGCCAGCGCAGGAGTGAGGAACCCGAGTCCGTGAGGGGCATCTGGGTAGCTTGTGGAACGCGATAAGGCCCGCAGAGAGCCCTGGCTGATCCTCTTGATGGGTGTCCGGTGTTGAGACATACAGGTGATCAACCGGCCACGCCGGCACGTGGCTCCAATTCAAGGTCGGGACCAAACCGTTGATTGGAATTTTCCCAAGTCTTTCTCCCTTTCCGCTCGTCCTCTGCATTTTCCGAGGTCCAGCCGGAGACAGAGTCGACCGTGTGCGAGAGGAGAAGGGGGGAAAATGTTTGTTCAAGATTGAAAAACACCGAGGATGGTTTCGACGGTACATAAGCACGAACCGAACGAAAATGAAATTGGCAAAAGTGAGATCGGACGCTTTTGGAATTAGTACCCATTCGACTTTTATAGTCTCTCCGGTAAACAATACGTTCCTTGTTCTCCCTCCCGCGTCTCCCCTTCCCTCCTCCCCTCCATCTTTTCCTTTGCAGATGGAACCCCCCGCGCGCATCAGAAGGACAATCCGCGCATGTCTACAGTGCAGGACCAGGAAACAACGATGTGATGGCCCATACACCGTTCCATGTCAGCGCTGTAAATCAGCCGGCCGCGAGTGCTCGTTCGAAACCGAGGCTGTCCCAGAATCTCCGCGTTTCCACCCTTATGCTGGAGATCGCAACTATAGTCCTCACGCTCTGTTGGAGGTACAGAGAGAGTACGTCCAAATCCTCCAAATATCCACATATTCCCCCTTGATGATCCAACTCTGGTATCTCAGGCTCACAAGCGCCAAGCGTCGACTCGAAATCGTAGAATCAAAGCTGGGTATCGTGCCAGAGAAGCCCCCAAAATTTGAGGATGACATGCCTACCTCAGAAACCCTGTCCGTAGACGTAAGGTAAGCTCGTTTCTCACCCTCTATTAATCCCCCACGCTTCTCAATCACTCGCCCCCCGTTCCACCATCCAGCCCTCAATCTTGGCGAGACGATAATTCCCCCCCTTCCGCCGTCCAGGAGGCACCAACACGCGCCGAATCACCTCCACGCAAGACAGTCAACTCGATCGCCTTGGCTGCACCTATGGCAACCTTGCGCAATCTCGCCTCTCACCCGGAAGATCCAACAGACAACAACCAATCTTCGTCGATGAGTGGTGCCAGCACCCCTGAACCGAACCCGGAGCTGCCTCCCTCCGTCATATCTTCTTTCGACCCCATCAAGCGAGGCGTAATAAACGTAGAGGAGGCGAACAAACTCTTCACCATGTTCGTTGATCGATTCATGCACTGCAATATCTTGGCTGATTTGGGCGCCTTCCAGATACTTCAATAATAATTACCCTCTTGCGCCGTTTTTATGCACCAGGACACAGCGAAACGCGATGCACGTCCGGAGCACAAGCGTCCTTCTCTTCATCTCTGTCTGTTGCATCGGAGCTCGATATTGGAACTAGTAAGCGGACGGCAATCCCCTGTTGATATGCTCCTTACCGCATTTTGCATCCACAGCGACAACGTCTCCTCTCCCCAAAGTTGGCTTCACCCCAAATACTCTGAACTCGTCTCCTTACTCGATAATTGCATATCCGCTCTTCTCCTCCGTCCCTCCCCAACAGACATCAACCTGGAAGCGGTTCAATCCATGCTTCTTTATGTGCAGTGGATGCCGCTTCAAGTTCCAGAACCTTCTACTGGACAGTTACCACGGAGCAGGTTTTCGGACGCTTCTGCTTGGACAATAATGGGTGTCGCCATCAGGTTTTCGACCTATCTGAATCTAGATCGTTCTGTGCTCTTACCATTCACGTCACGGGATGTCAACATATCAGACGCCGACATGCGGACAATGCGGGTTTGGCTGAACCTTGTCTCTGTCGATTACTAGTAAGGTCCCGTTTCTTGAACTTTGCCTCTTCTCCCCTCACTCCTCTTCAAGTTTGACGCTAACCGCGGCGCTGCCTGTCCAAACGGACCCTATCGAAGCTGCCAAGGTCGCACGCGCGTTCGGCAATCATCCTTGTTCCCAGCCTGGTGACATCCGGCTGGCTGGTCTGACTGAGCTTGTTGCTATTCTCCATGAGGCAGCCAAGTCGTGTAAAGATTTTACTCTCAGGAACATCGACGAAGCATCACTTAGGAAATGCAACGACAAACTCAATGAGTGGGAAAGGTGATCGCTTCTCCCCTCTCGCTTATGTTCAAGCGCTCAATCGCTTCATCCCTGCAGGATGTGGGGTGAGGTGACATATCGACCCCAAGACCGGAGGCCCGCTCAGCCCATAAATCCCGAGCAAGGAGTGTTCCCTACTCAGATGCCCCTCACAGCCGTTCGATGGTATAGGATGGCTATCAACAGTATCCATCTTGGGACTACGATGACGCGCTGGTTGGGCACTTCTGGTGCTCCGCCCCCACCCTCACTGGCGCCCAGCCTGGAAGCTGCAGCGAACATGATATTCTATCTGTCTGCAGAGGCCGAGACGGGATACCATCCGAATGCCATCATGAGGGCGACGCCTCCACGACCGTTCAACATCAACGCGCCAGCGATGATCGTGTTGCGGTTCGCAATTGATCCTTACTGGGCGTGCCATGCCTTTGCTGCCGTCTTTCTCGCGCTGTTGTACGACCGGGGCGCTATCGATGGTCCGTCACCTTTCCCAACCCTTGTTAGTCACCCAGATCACTAACCACGTTACGCAGACAATTTAAACATACGGGACTGGCATGGTCGACCAACAGCACCTCCCAGTCAAATGTCGTTATTATTGAGGCTTGAACGTCTCGCCGCCGATCTTTTTGACACGATATGCGGTCCTTCAATCATCCACCCCGCTGCACACTACCGCAAGATTGTCCAGAACATCGTGCAATGTCTGACTTCGAATGCGTATAACCCTCAGGGGGAGTCCTATGCCACGGGATCAAGTGACGTTGAGGGTATTTTCACATCGCTGCTGGATGGTGGCTTTGATTGGACAGTTTGTGGGTGCACCCCAATTATTTACGTCAAATTTTTTTGACTGATCCGTCCTGCAACTCAATAGTTAGAGATGCTGCCGCATTCCAGAACCAAACCCCCGGCGGTGGATTCCAGAGTTTCGCCGTGCCCAACGAGGCGACTGCCCACCCACAAACCCCACTTTTGCATCTCACCGCTCAACCTCCACAGTGGCCTAACTCCCGGTCATAATTCTCTTTCTCTGTCCCTTCTCATCACTTTCTCCTGCATAGCATTCAAGTCTTGCTTTCTATTGCTTTCGTTTATTTACCTTGTCCCCTTTTTGCAACTCTCGTCCCCTCGCCACCCACAAGTCAGATCCCACGCTCTCTTCGTTCGACCCATATTGCATAGTCTCTTCCAACCCCCCACCATCGACGTTGTTATTGTTATCAGATTGCCTCCTCTCTCCCCTCACGGTGTCTTACACACACTTGCAATGTTTTTAATCGCGTAACACCTTCCTGAAACCCATTGTGTCTTTAAGTTTCGTTGTATCTCGTACGCTCCTCCGTCTCCTTTTTATGTTTGACTTTTTATGGTGTATATGCATACGTGCGATGTCCTGTTGGACCTCTTGTTTTCGGTTCACTCCAGACGGAAGCGGGGGTTGATAAAAAAAAATAGGACTGGCTGATCACCCCCTCTGATGCAGCCCCGGCTCAAGTGTTCCTCCAGGCCTCACGCCACTGCGTCGACGGTAGCATATGTGCATGAACGTTTGGACCCTGGGCAATTACCGGGCTGCAAGCTTCACCCTCCACACATCTAGCAACTCATACGTCTCCTGACAGACTGGACCGCTTGAATTTCCCTCTACTGGACCAAAAATTTCAGCTCAAACACACTCTTACTGAAACATGTTCCAGTTCACGACGCGGGTTTACTCGACCCATTCAGTCGTAAATCTCAAAACAGTTGACACCGTTCGGTGCGACTGTTCCGAAGGTCCACAGCCTATCGCGCTGCTTCCCTATCATGATCACTTGATCGTGATTCGCGATTCTCATCGGTTCCATTGCAAAGGACGAGAGAGAAGGATAATTGATGCATTCGAGAGATGATCTTGTGGGGTATATGGAAGCATGTGTTGTCGCGAAGAGTACAGATGGGGGGGGGGGAATAAAAATAAAAAGAATTACAACGATAGTTATCCGCGGAGTCCATCTTCGTCTTTCCTGGGATCCGTATGGGGCCACGTTGAGATCGCACCGGTCAAGTATGCGTCCACAGCTTATATCCCATATGAACAGCGGTCTTGAGACCATTCCAGAGCACATCGGAGGCATCGCCAGTCTGGTCTGACATCATGTCGTCAGAATCGAACCCACCAGGCATGACGTGGGAACGGCGAGGAGAACGCGTCGCAGGATGAGGGATGCTGTAAGGTTTCGATCTACCCGAACTCTTGCGGCGGGGTGAGACTGAAACATCCGTTTCCCGACCCTCAGGTGGCATGTTCTCGGCGGACTTCCTCCGTCTCCTCTTCTCGCGGGCATCTTTCCTCGCTTGCCTTTTCTCCTCGGACCGCTGCTGGCGCTCGATCTCCTTCAACTCCTTCTGCGCCTTCTTGCTGCCTTCCCTCGAGAATTCTCCTAAAGACTTCTCTGGTTCATCCTCGGCCCGATCTGCTCTCTGCCGTCCAACAAGAGCACGAGCCTCGGTCTTAACCTTCTTTTGACGAGAAACCTCCCGTAAGTGTGCGAGATAAGGTTCGGCGATCCGGTCCATCTCTCTTTGACGTTCGATTTCTCGAATGCGCCAGCTGGGGGGACGCGTGCGAGGATGGAACCACCATGTGAAGGGGTCCTCAAGTTCTGGTCGTTGCTGCGCTTGAGGTGCGAACGTGGGGCGGCGGTAGGAGGTCTCAGCGGGGGCAGGTGAAAGAGGAGGGTGAAACCAATTTGGCTCCTCCCGCTGAGGGTTCAGGCCATGGTAGGCGGGGACGGTGGTGAAGGTGGGAAAGGACTGGGCTAGGACGGGGAGAACAGCCGACTGCATGGTGTTCTGCACGGGTGCGGACGAAGATAAACTGAAGAGTCGTTTAGTTAACGCCGTGCAAACTCAAATAAAAAGAGATCGACTCACATGGATAATGCAGCGGGGTATAGGGGTGGGGGGTGCGTCTGGTATTGGGAGTATATGGTATCGTGTTCGGGAATTTGACTACGGAGACAGGTTAGAATCGGAGAATTGCGCTCGATAAAGACAGATTCCTTACAGTTGCGGAGGCTCGCTCACCTGTGGCGGCTGGAACGGAGCCTGTTCCTGCGGAGGGAAATGCAAACCAAAGTTCGCACTACGAATGTCATTCTCAGTGCTGTTAGTAGATAGAGGTCGGTGGTAAATGTACCTGGTGGATGGGGAGTTGTAATAGGTGGTGGAGTGAGGGAATGTGGCCGAGTTGGTCTCGGATAGGAGGAGGGGTTCCTGGTTCGTGGGGGCCCTGAGTGAAAGCGTAAGTATCCGTGCACGTAAGGGTTCATGAGGTGTGCTTACAGTTCGACGGGTGGCCCGGGGTATATGCTGGGTGGATTGGACGGGAGGAAGTTTACGATGACCTCTCCGTAAACAAGAGGGGGGACGGGGGCAGGAGCGGGTGGCGGTACAATGGGATCGGGAGGGATGGTGGGATAGACTGGGTCAGAGAAGATGATAGGGGTGTCTTCAAAGTCCATGTGATCGCTGGTGGCCGGTGGTTGGTGGGCCACAGGCTCAAACTCAGGCTTGTCTTCGACTTCAGTCGGCGCGTCTGAGGGTTGTTGAACATCGTGAACCTCGACTGGATCGGATGAGGGTTCTTCAGGTACCTCAGGGATAGACGGCAACACAAATGGGTGGTCGTCCGTCTTCGGTTTCAGCTGAACTGAAATGGATCGTTTTCTGCGCTTGGCAACTTCGATCATCTTATCGAAGAGAGAGGGCAGGGGCGTCATGTCGATGAGAGCCCTTGGATGGGTGGATGAGGAACTGTGGGGGGTGAGGTATGGCCTGTTGGAGGATGTGGCCGAAACCGAACGCGTGAGGACTGGCATTTTCTGCGCTCTCCTGAGATAACGTAGAATCCTAGCCTTTAGCTTGGTGAGTTTGTTGGTGGAAGAGTTGATAGACTTGGAGGTGGATGAGGCAGGGAGGTTGTCGTAAGATAGAGCGGCAGGAGAAGGAAGAGGTGGTGGTGGTCCCGAACTGAGAGGGTCGCGTCAGTTGAACAATAAAAAAACAGAACACGAGGCGTGGCCTACCCTTGCATAGGAGTGTTTGGTCGCGTGGGCAGTCCGTCCTCATAAACAACCCTGCGAAAAACGACAACAAAATCAGGTGACTGTTCCAAAAGCCAAATGTTGAGCGTGTACCCTGGCTGCGACTGCTGGTATTTCATGTGAAATTTCCCGAGCACGGTTCTTCCTCCTGCTTCAGCTTGGGTGGAGAATCTGGATGTTTGTTCCACTCACATATATCGCTCTAATTTCTCGAGACGTTTACCATCTCGCTTTCTCTTTCTGGAAAGGTATCTCTCTGGAGTCCTCCACCTTGCAAACACTGACGAAGTGTTAGGCACGCTTAGTACAGTCTGATACGCGTCCCATACCTGGCGATGTATATTGAACCATCACGGATGGATTTCAGGCGCGGCGGCTGAGACGGGGCACTTGTGAGGGAATGCATGGGACCCCTTGCCCTTAATAAGCACATCCAGTCGCTGCCACGCTTTTGCTGGCACTGTTTGCCATGTCTGTGACCCCTGCCATGGTATTCTGGCGCTTCACGTTCACCCATGAACGTCAGATCACGGACATGGTCTGACTCGCCGTGTCGTTACCGTGTCCGAACCCATACCTCCGTCTTGACAATGTGAGAGGATATCTGAATTTCCGTCGGACATGGGTTGCTACTCCCGTGCTTGCTCCCTGTATTCGAAGATCGTCAGCGCCGGGGAATGGAGGAAAGGGTTGATTACCTAATCGCCTGACGAGCAGACACGTTGACAAGGGTGATCCAGAGACTCGTCCCGCTTCAAACACACGTCAACCCCCCTCCTTCTACACAACCATGATGAACTTTGAGGATGTCGAAGACCGCGATGGTGCGCCCACCGCAAACATAAACGAAGAACAGTCCCACTAACACTCAGCCTCAGGCATCCGATTGTCACTGAACGTTTGGCCATCTTCTCGGATTGAAGCGACCAGGACAGTGGTCCCAATCTCGGCTTTGTACACTCCCCTCAAGCACAGAGAAGATCTTCCTCCAGTTCTTTACGACCCCGTTGCATGCAAACCCCCGTGTAGGGCCATTTTGAATCCGTATTGGTGCGTCCTGAGACCACCGCATCGTGGCCTATCTGAATGACATACATGCAGCCAGATCGATATTCGGGGAAAACTTTGGATTTGCCCGTTTTGTCTTCAAAGAAATGCATTCCCACCTCACTACAAGGATATCTCCAACACCAACCTCCCTGCAGAACTTTTACCAAAGTACACAACCATCGAATATACATTGAGCCGACCAGCCCAAGTTCCTCCTATCTTCCTGTTCGTCGTGGATACGTGCTTGGATGAGCCAGACCTTAAGGCTCTGCGGGATGCCATCGTTGTCAGTCTGAGTCTCCTTCCGCCATTCGCGCTTGTTGGATTGATTACCTACGGGACGATGGTGAGTCGTCCACCCGTCGGCCGCGGCGAGATTCTGACCATACTCAGACACAAGTCCACGAAATTGGCTACCCCGAGTGCAACAAGTCCTACGTTTTTCGAGGAGGGAAGGAGTATTCCCCAAAACAAATTCAAGAGATGTTGGGGCTCAGTGGACAAAGCCGTGCTGCCCCCCGGCCGGGCCAACCGGCACCCACACACGCTTTCGGGGCCGCGCGGTTCCTCCTACCCGTCCAACAGGTCGAATTCCAGCTCACGGGTATCTTGGAGTCCCTTTCCCGCGATCCATGGCCAGTCGCAAACGATAAGCGTCCCTTGAGGTGCACCGGAAACGCTGTCAGCGTTGCTGTTGGCCTTCTTGAGGTAGGTTACAATAATTGCAATTCTTTCCTCACTAATATCTGGTCTACCAGACCACTCACCCCAACACTGGTGCGCGAATCATGGTATTCTCTGGTGGTCCTTGCACAGAGGGCCCTGGCATGGTCGTCAGCAACGAGCTTAAGGAACCCATTCGGTCCCATCACGATATCGATCGTGACAGTGCGAAACACTTCAAACGTGCCTCGAAGGTAATAAAGATTCCACGTTCCCTCTTCGTACTAGATCTAAACTGTCTCACAGTTCTACGAGGCACTCGCCAAACGGGTTTCTGCAAATGGCCACATCGTTGATCTCTTTGCTGGCTGTCTCGATCAAGTCGGGCTCCTCGAAATGAAGTCACTACCCAACTCCACAAACGGTGTCATTGTCCTCTCAGATGCCTTTACGACCTCTATTTTCAAACAGAGCTTCCTCCGTGTATTCACAAAAGACGAACAAGGAAACCTTGAGATGGGCTTTAATGCAACGTTTGACGTTCAGGTAAGTCTCCCCGCTCCCTCGGGAGTACCCAGAAATCACTTCTGACTGTGTTGTAGACCACGAAAGAACTCAAAGTTTCAGGATTAATCGGACATGCTACGTCCGCCAGTAAAAAATCAGCCTGCGTCGGCGAAACGGAGATCGGTATCGGCCAGACATCGGCGTGGAACATAAATGTCATCACACCCAGAAGCTCTGCTGCCGTCTACTTCGAGGTTGTAACACCTGCTGGCCAACCATTACAACCGGGGTCGCGAGGACTCATTCAGTTCGTTACCCACTACCAACATTCTTCAGGGGAGATGAGGCTACGGGTGACCACTGTCGCTCGAAATTTCGCCGAGGCTGGTTCACCCAATATCGCCGCTTCGTTCGATCAGGAGGCTGCTGCGGTATTGATGTCAAGGATCGCCGTTTTCAAGGCGGAGATCGACGATTCTCCAGATGTCCTGAGATGGTTGGATAGAATGTTGATCCGTCTGTGCCAGAAATTCGCGGACTACCGGAAAGAAGATCCAACGACTTTCGCACTTGCGGATAACTTCAGCATCTATCCTCAGTTCATGTTCCATCTACGAAGGAGTCAATTCTTACAGGTCTTCAACAACAGTCCAGACGAGACTGCCTTCTATCGGTTAGTAAGATTTCTTCCCATCCGTCCCCTCTCTGACTTCCGCCTAGACATGTACTGAACGAGGAGGATGTTAACAACTCTCTTATTATGATCCAACCAACACTTATGTCATACACATTCGACATCCCTGCCCAACCCGTCTTACTCGACAGCGTGTCTATTAAACCGGACGTCATCCTGCTGCTGGATACTTTCTTCTATATTCTGATCTTCCACGGCGAGACGGTCGCACAATGGAGGAAGGCCGGATATCACGAACAGGAGGGCTATGAAAACTTCAAGGAGTTGCTTGAGACTCCTGTCGCCGACGCCCAGGTTCGTCGTTCTTCTCCCAACTTTTACTGTATCCTAACCCGAAGATTTCCAGGACCTGCTGGCCGACAGACAACCGATCCCACGTTACATCGTTTGTGATCAGGGTGGAAGTCAAGCCCGTTTCCTTCTGTCAAAACTGAACCCTTCGACAACGCACCTGTCCACGAGCATGTACGGTTCTGGACCCGGACCCAATAACGGGCAAGCTATCTTCACGGACGACGTCAGCTTACAGGTGTTTATGGAGCACTTGAAACGACTGGTACGAGTTTTGTAACGGCAACCGCCTCCCCCCCGACTAACTTACCCCTCTCCTCAGGCTGTTGGAGCTCAGACGAACTAAGTTCGTTTGTATTTTACTTACCCTACTCCTTTCCGAGTACACAAATTGTTCACTCGATTAACATAGAATGCGTGTTTTGTGCGAGCCACCAAAAAAAACCTGGGTTTGTTGACATAGCAACTTTCGAGCTTCGCTGTGAAGCGGCTAACCACGGTTACCAAGGACAGCCCCGAAAGATCCACACCCACCCCCAAGAACACAGTTATCACGAATCGCACATCTCACGATCCTGGTTATCTTCCGAAACTTAGCGAGCCTGTATTGTTAGAACGGACTATTTTAGGATACATTCAAGATTAGGCTACAAAAGGGTCGTAGGTGACATGAAATTACGAATGGTAAGAAGGGAAATGAAAATGGCTCAGGGAATGAGGGCGACACGGCTCTTCAGCTTTCCGGTGGCCAGATCCTGAAGGACCTCCAAACACTCTTCCAGCGACCTCTCCTCTACTTGTGGCTTGACCTTTCCAGCAGCAACGGCGCTCAACACCTCCTTTAGCTCCGATTTAGTGCCCCAGGCACTCATCTTGATGGTTACGTTCTTCATTGCGACAGCGACGAGGGGGAGAGGGATTTCGCGGACCGAAAGACCGATGATCTGAATGAGGCCCCCGGTCCTGACTCGCTGGAGTGAGCTTCCGAAGGTCTCGGCGTTGCCAACGACATCAACAACGGTATCGAAGACGAAATTGTGCTCCCTGACGAGAGCGTCGAGTTCTTCAGGTTTGCAAGCGTGATCCGCTCCGACCTCCAGGGCGCTCTTGATGCTGACATCTCGGACATCAGTGACAACGACATTCTTGACACCGATGACATGCTTCGCGATCTGGATTGTGTTAAGACCGAGGCCTCCAGCACCGATGACGAGAATTGTTTGGTCGGATGTGAGTTTGGCGCACGAGACGAGGGAGTGATAGGGAGTGAGAACGGCATCTGTGGAGACGGCGGTGATCGATGGCTTGACGGTCTCCTGATCTGCGGGAACCTCAACAAGGTTCCTGGTGGAAACAGAAACGTGAGAGGCGAAGAAACCATCACCACCGAATCCGAGGAAAGGATGGGTAAGGCATGAGTTATCGAGACCGTGCGAGCAAGCGCCACAAGACCGGGTGTAGCAGGCGTTGGTTCCGAGCAAAGCGACGTAAGAGCCGGGTTTGAACTCAGTGACGTTGGAGCCGACCGAGACGACGACACCGGCACCCTCGTGGCCAAGGACGAAGGGATTTGGCATCGCGAACATTCCCCTCTGGAAATCAGCGTCCAAGATGCTGCAATCGGAGTGGCAGACACCGGCAGCGAGAACCTTGACGAGACAGTCGTCAGGTCCGGGGGTGGGGATTGGGATTACTTGACGGGCAACAGATGCGCCACCAGTGGCGCCAGGGATGAAGCGGAAAGCAACCATCTCTCCATCGGTGGGTTGAGCTTGGGAAGACATGGGGAAATATCTAACAAGGGTCAGAGCTTATAAGGTCAGCGTTCACAATAGGGCGCGGCGCCATTGGGCAGATAGACGTACGGGCCCAGATAGAGTGATGGAGAATGGAAGTGGTGGGAGAGGTAGAGATGCAGATGCCGATGATCTACAGAATGTCGTTCGCCCTGGGGGACTTAAGTATGAATCTGCCTCCGGGAGGCGCCTTTCATGAAGGTAAGGTTCGAAACGCTGAGGATGTCGTTTGGCGGTCGCTAAGTAGAACCCGTTCTTCTCTTTCGTTCTGTGAGGGAAGAAACCCAAGCCAACGCTTTGGAGGGATCTGATGGGAGTTGGCCCATTGTGCCAGATAAGGTCAAGTCTCAGACGGCTTTCCAACTTTCAAAATCCGGAGTACGTTTAATTCGGACGCCCAATATTATGACCGGCCTCCAGCTCCGTTCCGCCACAATCGTCGGATTGTGTTATCCCACAGAACTTGTCTCACAAGGCTTTTTGCAGAGGCCATGAATCGAATTTGGTCCTGCAGGGAAACCGCAGGGTTCTTTTTTTTTTGTTTTTGTTTGCTTGGGTAGCCTAGAAATACTGGTTGGGCCCCCACCTTCCGAAACACCGAGTGATGCCACCGCAAATTTCACCCCCGACCCTTCCAAATCAGACACAAAGGCACCATCTATCCCAGCCCGTGGAAAGTGCACCCACCGGGTACGTACTTATAGATGCGTGTAGAATTGAACACTCGGGACCGCATCACCACGGCAGGAATAAAGGCGTCAACAAACTGTAATCAAGGTTTCCGTATGCGCGTGTCCATGGGAGGTTGGATACTTGTTGCGATTTCGCGTACTTCGTCCTTGAAATCGTCCTTATAACCATGCGTTACGTGTGGGGTTCGCTTAGTAGGAACCTGTGCTTACGTTCTTCGCGTATTCCTCACAAAGGGGTGTGACCTGCCTCCAGGCCCACTGATACTCAGTCATGAGAGGGTCCCTCTTGCTTGTAAGCTCGCCTTTGTCTCCAGTGGTGTCTTCTAGCATAAGAAACTGACAGATATGGTGTTGATGGGATTTGTCTCGGATGGCACGGAAGTCCGTGATGGTCATTGGGAAGTTGGCCCAAGCGCGACGCTGTTGTTCGGCCTCGATTTTCTGGACCTTGTCAAGTTTCTCCCGCAATGGAACGACGGCTCGTAGGTAGGACTGTTGTAATGTTTGCAGCCGAGAAACACTCGTCCCTCGGAAGGTTGAGGCGGCAAGCTGTAGCAATAGGGGTAAGATGAGTGAGAAGTGGGGTGGACGGGCCCACGTACCTTCTCCAAATCGCGTTCATCGTGTAACGCGAGGTCGTCATAGGCGAGAGAAGAATCAAGGGCCTTTTGGTAGTACGCGATGCGTTCGTCTCTAATCAGGTCTGCCACATCTTTGTTATGAATCGCACTCCTCCGCCCGATCTCCCCTCGCACGTATTCCGAGGTCTCCTCTTCTGTAGCGGTAGCTTGCTTCATCTGCTCAATCCTTTAGGAGAAGTTGAGCGCAACCACTGCCAAGGGGGTTCGAAGCACCGTACCCTACCCTACGTATTCCCCCCTCGATGCCAAAACGCGTTCCATCATGATGCGGGCTTCCATGGGGTCAGAAACACCTTGTGACCTCTGACGCGGGGCCGTATCCCGGTGGGTCTGTTGGTGTGCCATTCGAGTGAAAACCACGACCTTTTTTCCGACTGGGAGGGAGATGGGGACGACTTTAGGATGTAAAAGTCCACAGAATCGATGTTCGGAGAGTGAGCGGGGCTACCCTACCTACTGTACTTCGACAACTTCTCGAAAGAAAGAGAAACGTGAAGAAAGGAGGGTATCAACAGGAAGCGAACACTAGAATGAGGGAAGATGAGAAGAGCGCCGACGGCTAGTTTGAGTCCCACCATGCGAGGTGTCTGCCATAGGACCAGGTTCTCACTCGCAAATCAACGACGAAAAAAAAAAAAAAGGCAAAAAAAAAAAGCGAGCGACGAAGAGACCCGTCGAAAATGAGGAGGGGATCAAGGATTTTTGAAAAAACGCTACTGCTACAAGTTCGTTGGTGCAAGATACAAATACACTGAGGAAAGAAAACCAAAACCAAGTCCAGAAAAATCATGAAAACTCGACACCAATAACGGGACGAGATCCCGCCTGTCTACCCCGCAGTGATATGCGGGTCCTGCCCCTTAGGGAATCGACCAACCGCCAGCGACTGGAATCGCCCCGGCGCTGGGACGGCATATATAGAACCTTTCGAATGGCCGTGACGACGTCGAATGTCGTGATGTATGGGGAAGACGTAGTAGGTGTGACTACGATGTCGCCGGCGTTTAGATCCTGCGGCAGAACCAATACCAACGAAGAGGTGGACTGGTCAACGGCCGGATTGAGCAAGGATCTATCATGCAACATGTTGCAATCGTTGGAGGCGTCGTAATGCCCGTGCATGAGCGATGCGTCGATGCGAAAACGGGGACTGGAAGGAAGAGAGGGGGGTGAATTACTGGGGGTGATCGGGAACCGGTTAGGCGTCCCTGGCAGCGTGGGGGAGGGTGTGGGGTAGGAGTTCGAGTAACGGGGGTAGCCGTCGACTGCTGGCAGTTGCTGCCGATCCCACGGTGGAGATGGATATGGAGACATGGCAGGTAGGTTAACGCTGCCCAGGTACGGAGTCGATGGCATGCTGTTAATGTTGACAAAACATTGGCAGCGAGGACTCCGGCACATGCAAGTTGTTCTGGTTGTGGTGGGTTGAGAGGAAGGGAAAGAGGATGGGATGTCGAACCCGGCGGTACATCGCGTGCCTTTATCAAGGCGGACAATGAGTCAGGCCTCAGGCCAAGGACGTCCGCCGTAGGCGCTGGCATTCGCACCGTACGGCGGTGGGGCACAGCTCTACCGCAACGTCCAGATAAGATTACTCAATGCTTCGTGACTTGGGATCCTAGGGTCGCTGAATACTCCGGATTCGGGCGCACGGTGTCGACGAGTGGGTAATCCGAGAGCCTAGGTGGCACAACGAGTGCAGTAGATGCCATTGGGATAAGAGTCAACATGGCCAACGTTGGAGAGGATGCATCGGAAAACCGAAGACGGATGATACAAGCATTCGGTAGCGCAGCCTCAAAACCCGCAAGCTATAAGCATTTGAGTCATGGCTGTGATCAACATGGTGATCGGGAGAGATGAATTTTAATTTTTGCACACCCCTCGCGTTTGTAGAATACTATCGCCATACGCGGTTAAGGCAAGGCACCCTGAACAACAATCGAAAGCAGTTTAATGCTCTGCTGGTGGAGGAATTATTGTGAGGGAGGATCGAGAGAACGCGGTAAGTAAAGCCGTGCGGGCGGTGCGCAACCCGTAGCCCTCATCTCCCCCGCGCGGAGGTACACCGGACATTGTACCTATCGTGGGGCTCTCCACAAGCCGCGCAATCCGGTGCTGGTACCGCTGAGGGCTGAATCGTCCGATTGCTCGGCTGGAGTCGGGCGGTGACACCACGGTTGCTGCCAGTTGGGCGCCGTAATCCTGATGACCTCAGATTTTAACCACCTCGTGTCCCTGTCGCTCGAGAAATTAGACTAAGGCCATATCAGGTCACATCAGCACTCGACACAAAAACCACTGCAGTCCCACGTGTTGAGCATCCTTGACTCTCGCCAACCAACATCCAAACTCACTGTACGTCCCAGTGGCCTGTAGCTGCGCTGGGAATTTCCCGATCTAGCGCTTAACAACCTTTGTCTTATCTCGAGGTGATATTCATCCATCCCCTGGCTGATACTGGGGTGGGACCGACCCCGCCACACTTTTACTAACCGTGAAATCCCTCGTAGCTTGGCAAGGCCGATCATGGATCTGGATCTCGACGGCTTCGACGCGAGCCCCACTGTAGTCGATGACCCGTCCCTGGGGAAGGACACCGCTGCCACTGGACTGGAGGCCGAGTCCGCTCTCCGTTACATAGATGACCACTGGTACAGAGAACGGAATCGTCGGGGAAGGCAAATGGACCTTATTGGTGACTATGCCGGGACAGAACCCTTCGTTCTCGATGGTAATCGCCACCCACCATCCGTGGTCCGAGGTTGACGTTGATTGACTGTTGGGATTGTAGGTGAAGCTCTGCTGCAAGAGGTTCTGGATGACCCTCTCCTGGCAATCGCCCATCCTTCAGGTAGTGCTCAATACGACTCCATAGCCATGAACTAAGCGTATCACAAAAGATGTGTCCTATCAGATTCTACACGCAAAATACCTCCTCGAGCGCCTCCTCCATAAATTTGTCGCGAGGGCCGCAAACTTCGACATCGCCTTTTTCCAAGGTAACTGCTGCCCCTATCCAAGGTTGGAAGCTTCGTTGACTTGCTCCTAGCTACGCGCCATTTGACCCAGAGAACCGGTGACACCACTTGGGTTGTGTGTTCGAGGCGTTTGGCAAGACGACAATTATTCAACCATTTAACGACACACCTGGAAGGTATCTCAGAGGTTTTCTGCTTCTCCGGCCCGGATGACCCAAAGTGGGTCCGATATCTGCTTGATCGCCGAGTATGATTCAACATCCTTTCCAATGAATTCGAGTTTCTTGACCGGTCGTACAGCCCATGTTTGTGATGACGAACGACGGGGGGCCAACCTTTGACGACCAAATAGGAGCCGGCCCCGCCTTGTGCCAACGTGCTTTCATCTTCGACGTGATGGCACGGTCAATACCGATTGCCCTACTTCGCGGTGCAACCTTTCGTGACTCAAAGGTAGGCGAATTTCCCCACAATTTCTAAAAAAAACTTACCACATTATCGTGCAGATTGTCGCTTTCGTATTCGAGCAGGGATTACTGCTCAACTCTCGGGGGGTTCTAGGCAAGAAATTCTGGGATTGTATCAAACAGACGTACAATCATCTTGGAATGCTGGAGCGGCAAACAAATGACGGGACTTCGGTTCCCCCCTTGGGACCACGTCGAAAGGATCTTTCGTCTCGCGAAGGCCTTTGGACGCACTTCCAGGACATTGCCGATGGGATGAGGTACCCGGGTCTATTGTGGTGCTTCATACTCCATTGCGAGGCACTCCCTCTTATTCCCCTGCGAAACCGAACCATCAGAATCCAAGGATGTAACCAAGACCTGGATGCCCATCTGCGAGAGGACTTTTTACCGAAAGCATTCTCTCTTATTGACGCGTACCTTTCGAAGTGGAACCTCGACCTCGACCTAGATGGAAACATATTCGTCGCCCTGTTGGGGATCATACTCTCCGACACGACCCTGTCGCTACCCCAGCAACTCGGCGGCTCGTTGTCACGAATTGCGGTCTCGATTATGTCTCCTCCAGCCCACCTGCCACACCTGAAAACCCTCAGATCTGCTTTTCCTGTCCAAACCCCATGTTCTCAACCCCGCCTTTTGGCTGCCACTCCGATAAAGCTTCTCCCCTTCCACCACGATGTCTTCAATGAAGGGTTTTCTCTCATTGACCTGTCATCCGGCGACTCGGAAGCGATCATCGAATACGGCGCACTGGAGTTTGGAAAGGACACTGCATTCAACGATAAATTTCACTGGCACAACGCCAAACGGCACATCCTCCCCAAACACCTGGGCGGCGAGCAGGCGAAACCAAGCGACGAGTGGCAGCGGATGAGAATAATGAAGGGGCAGCAACGGTTTATGTCTCGACTCACGATCGATGCGGCTACGTTGACAGGGGCCCTTGGTGCACGCTTCAATCGTCTCACCATCGTCACCGGGAGAACGGACAAGGCCCGGGGAAAGCGTACCGAGAGTCCTGTTAGGCTTACCCTTGTCGTTATTTTTATTCCCTTTGGGACTAATCTGTGCTTCACAGATCAAAGGAAACAAGAAACCGGGGAAGAAAGAAAAACCCATGTCATCAAAAGAGAAACTTCTCGCAGAGATCGCGGCGAAGAAGTCGAAGCAAGATGCGAATGAACAACAGGAATGGTGGGAGGGCCGGCTCAAAGACCTCTCTGGTTTCGATCTGGACAAAAACCTGGGGACCTTGGCTGCGCTTGAACGGAATCCCCGAACTGCTGGGGGATGGTTGCGGGATGAGGTCCTGCTGTATCGTCTCCACCTGAATATCTCGAAGTGGATTTCTCAGATCAACGACCAAGACACTGATACCGTGTGCGATCACTACACTGTGGTCATCATGCGCATTATCAAAGAGTTATCGGAATCCAAACATCTAACCTTCACCGTCCACCGGGTGATCTCCACCGTACTGACCGTCCTCGGATTCGAAAGCTTCGTCACACCTCCTCCAGACATTCAATTGGATCGACCCTTATGTTTCAAGTTCGTGAAACTCGTCCGGTCGAAGTCTGGCCGCCCTTTGTACGCGTTCATGCGTATAACCGAGGATCCTATTACTTGGCAGCTTCGACACTTCGGAGAGTTCATGAATCGCAGCATGGGCTCGAAACCAGACCCTCGAGTATCATTTGCTCCGGATGCTTGGCAACGCGAAGTGCTGGATTGCCTTGACAGGAATGAATCGGTTCTCGTTGTTGGTGGGTATCCATGTGGAATACCTTTCGGTGTACTTATCTCACGAACCCTTCCATGAAGCTCCTACGAGTGCAGGAAAGACTTTCATCTCATTCTACGCGATGGAGCAGGTTCTGCGAGCATCTGATGACGGTGTTCTGGTGTATGTTGCTCCGACAAAAGCCCTGGTCACACAAGTGGCCGCGGAGATTTATGCACGCTTCAGCAAAGACGTCAAAAACGGTAAGGCCATATCATTCATCCGGGGGTCTGGTGGAAACCTGACCTGGGGTAGGTTCTCTGTGGGCGATCCACACCCGTGACTACCGCATCAACGATCCGCAGAGGTGCCAGATTCTGGTGACTGTCCCGGAAATGTTGTCCATCATGATGTTGTCTCCGCCACTGGCACGGACCTGGTTACCGAGGATGAAGAGGTCATTTTTTCTTTAGTAGGCTTTCTATCGCCACGAGCTGAAGGTTTGGCAGGATTATTCTGGACGAAATCCACACAATTGGTCAGGAGAGTGGCGGCGCAACCTGGGAACAGATCTTGCTTCTAGCTCCGTGCCCGATAATGTAAGCGGGTCAGATCATCCTTGAGACCATCACTTAACATCGGGGTCGCATTTAGTGGCCTATCTGCCACGGTTGGAGACCCAGAGAAGTTCAACACCTGGCTCGCTTCGGTACAAGAGGCACATGGTTTCAAGCACACCTTCATTCATCACCCCCATCGCTACTCGCACTTGCGCAAGTTCTTCTATTTGATCCGCGACTCCCCCGAAGCGGTCACGGCGTTTAGGGGACTGAGCAAACACGTCTCTTCAGAACGGATGAGGTTTTTGCACCCAATTTCCGTCCTTTCGTTTGGGTCGAGGGCACTTCCACCAGACCTAGCACTTGAGGCGCGAGATACCCTCATGCTATTCCAAGCCTTGGAGGAGACACCGAGTAGCCTGAGCACAAAGGATCGCAAACGACTGCAGCCGCAGGCCTTTTTCTCGTCTTCCCAGCCGCTCCGCCAGGAGGACGTCCTCAGATATGAGTCTGAACTAAAGCACGTGGTTGGCTCGTTGATGGATACCACCGGAGCGGAGGGAGATTCCCCTCTCTTGACTATCACGAAGCGTCTTACTGACCCCCAAATCAGACGGGTGGACAACGCACAGCTGAACACGCTCCCTGCCAGTAAGAAGTTCCTGCAAAACCTGCTGGGACTACTTTGCGATCTCCATGTTCAGGGTGATTTGGTGAGCAGGTCGCTCCAGAGTTGGTGGCCATCGCTCTGATCAATCCTGCATGACTCTTTGTAGCCCGCGTTGCTTTTTAGCTTTGACCGTACCACCTGTGAGGAGGCTGCCTACAGTCTTGTTGCAGGACTCGAGGAAGCCGAGGACCAATGGCGAGCGATGTCTCCCGAATGGACAGAGAAAATTCGCGCATACGAGTCCTGGAAGGCAGGAGCAAGGCAACGTGTGAAACAGAGGGAACGTGCTGCGAAGCAACGACCTCCCGAAGGCAACGAGCCACAAAATATCTCCGATACTTCATGGGAGGCATCATTCGACCCTTCGGAACCTTCCAATGACTTCAGTTTCGCTGGGAACTACGTCAACGTTTCGAAGGAAAACGTAGATCATGAGATCGCTCGTCTCGCTCAATGGAGCGGAGTGGACCAACGTGCTCTCGTAGCTTTGAAGAGGGGGATTGGTATTCACCATGCTGGAATGAACAAAGGATACCGTGCGCTGATCGAAAGGTATCCAAATGCTGATTCCGAGTCAAAATCCCTGCTCACCACCACTTCTCTAGTTGGTTCCGTCAGGGATATCTGCGCGTGGTGATTGCTACAGGTACGTTTTCTGAATATTGTGAAAGGAGCATTTATTCACCGTAGAGTTAGGGACTCTGGCACTCGGTATGCAATTGCGATGTTCTCGGCCCAGCACCGATCCTGACCTCCTGTCACAGGGATAAACGCCCCAACAAAAACTTCCATCTTTTTGGGTGACTCACCATTCCTCACAGCATTGATGGTGAGTCGTCATTGCAAAATTTCAGGCTCCTGTCCCTCATCTGCATTCCAGTATCGACAATGTGCCGGACGAGCGGGTCGGAGAGGTTACGACCTGCTCGGTAAGGTCGTGTTTTACGGCATCAGCTTTGACAGAGTCCAACGAATCATCCTGTCGAGGCTTCCTTCACTTGCTGGTCAATTCCCCTTGACTTCGACCCTGGTGTTAAGATTGCTCAATCTTATGCACGGGGCGGATTCTGCGCCAGCCACCGTTAAAGCCGTCCGGTCACTCCTCCAGATGCCTCAGGTTATTTGGGATTCTCAGGAAGGGGAACATCAGCTTTTGCACCATCTACGGTTCTCGATCGAGTACCTCCGACGTGCTCGTTTGATCGACAGTGAAGGGAGACCTATGAACTTGTTCGGTGTCGCGGCGCATCTTTATCATACGGAACCAAGCAATCTCGCCTTGGTTACACTCCTTAGGGCGGGTGTCATCCACGAGATCTGTTCGAACGAGAGCAGGATCCAAGCGAAGCAGAACCTACTCATCTTATTCTGTCATCTCTTTGGGAGGCGCGAACTCCCGCCCATATACACATCGAAGGAGAACCTGGAGACGATCTTGCGACTAACGAAATCCGCTTCCAAGGTTGTTCTCCCTCCATTGAACCAGAAGGCCTGCACTGTTCTTGAGGGTCATGAAAAAGAGATCCTAGAAATCTTCACCTCCTACGCCTCCACCTTCGCGACTCACAATCCCACCCACCTTGGAGAGGACGACGAGCTGCCTTTGTCAAAGCTCAAGTACGCAGGATCCGGTGACGGTGTTGGCGGTGCGTTCCAACAATATTTGGAACAGGGCTCCACCCCCGTAGTCGTCCGGTCTCTGTTCGTCGCCAATTCCGGGCATGGAGATGATTTTCACAGCATCTCAGAGTTGGCGGCTACCTCACGCTCTGGCATCTACTTCAACGAACACGCCACACCATCTATGGAGCGCTTCATCGCGTCCCGGGAAGAGCACAAGGGTGGCTTCGCGCTGAACGCTTATATCTACGACTTTTACATGCATGGGCAGGTGTCGACGCTCGCAGCTGCAAATGGTATCCGAAGGGGTGATATATGGTGAGACTCCGCGTTTGTTCCCTTTTAGATCGCTTGCTTAAGCCGTCTCCAGGTACTTGTTAGACGACTTCACTCTTTCACTAACAACTGTCCGGGGTGCGATCGAGCAATTGCTGACGAAGGCCTCGAAGGAGGCTGAGGTTGATCTCGAAGATGAAACCCTGGATGTTGACAGCGGATTTGGAGAGTTAGACGAAGATGACGCGCAAGGAAACGCCCCCACGTTTTCACGACCACGAGGAGTCACAGACAGAGACTGGCGGTTGTACGAAGTGCTCGATGAGATGCTTAGGGAGTTGCACGAGAAATTCAGAGCAATCTGGGCATAGCCCATTACGGTCGCTGTAGATCAGAAATACAGCCGATTCTGTATACCGCGCCATAAAATCGCATGACATTTGGGGTCTTTGACATACAACAGTGGGAGAAAGCACGACAGAGCGATGTAAAATATGAGGGCGGTGTCAACCAACAGGGGGAAATGCTCAGGCAGTCCTAAACGAGTGTCAGAACAGTGTTACTGTGGTGGGTATGATGGACGATGTCACTTTTTGTGCGAGGCTTTGACGGCAGCAACCTTCTCTTTTCGTTCCGCCACCCGCTTGGCCAAAAGGGCGTCGTACTCGGCCTTCTGCTCCTTCTGAGCCTGGAAATGGCGTTTCTTGAGAGAAAGCAGATGACGTCGACGTTGGAGACGCTCCGGCGTAACCAATCGCTGAATCTTGGGACTGCGGGTCATGAATTAGCGAAGGAGAGTAGTCAAGTGCAAGACGGATACATACGCCTTGGTGTAAGGCCGGGCATTCTCCTTCTTCGCGCTCTTAACCTCTCGTCGCACAACATACTTCCTGACGTCATCCTCCTTTGACAGGTTGAAGAACTTTCGGACCTTGGTCGCCCTCTTGGGGCCAAGGCGCTTGGGGAGGACGACATCAGTCAATCCGGGAATATCATTGTCACCCTGCTTGATGATAACCACGGACAGGACGGCAATATCTGGGCCAACAATGCATCCACGGACGGACTTGCGTTTGCGCTCGCCAGTCCGTCGAATACGATAGCAGGAATGACCATCGGAAAGGAGAAGGCGGACACGATATGGGACAAGGACACCCTGCTTCATGGGGAAACCCTGTTTGTCGTTACCACCAGTAATACGGAAGATGTAGCCCTTCCATTCGTCGCCGATTGAGTCAGCGTGGACTTCCTGGGAGATCTTCTTGTCATAGAAGATACGGCTGGGCCATCAATGAGATATGGGAAACCTTTCGACGTGCATTCGAAACGTACTATCTCCTTTCATCGTCGATGTCGATGAGCTTTTGAGCCCCAGTCGCGGGGTCTGGGGTAAAACTGTCAGCATATACGACGCGCCGACACACGTCGAATGCAACTTACTGGCGATATTGAGCTTCATACTTGTGGGATCGAGTGACTGACAAAATGGTTGGTATAAGCTGTTGGGCAGTGTGGCTTGTGATCGGCTGTACAGCACACGGCAATCCCCGGACCACCCTTCCTCTCCTCTTCACGAGAGCGGTATCTATCATTCGTTTCTCCTCGACACGGTAAAAATTGTGCGTATGGCGCAGGACTGCATCGCTCGACGTTGTCGGGGTTCATGAGTTTGACAATGTTTTGTTTTGCTCAGAATCACCATGGGTCGTATGCACGCTCCGGGAAAGGGCATCGGTACCGATCTGTAGCACTCCTTATGATACAGCCGCGTGCTCACCAACCTCTGCAGCATCCTCCGCACTTCCATATTGCCGCGCTCCTCCTACATGGCTCAAAACCACCCCTGATGATGTTGTTGAGCACATCGGCAAGCTCGCCCGTAAGGGTTTGACCCCGTCCCAAATCGGTGTTACCCTCCGTGATTCGCACGGGATACCTCAAGTGCGATTCGTTACCGGTAACAAGATCCTCCGTATTCTCAAATCAAACGGTCAGTGACTTTGGCGTGACATCACTGGTTGGCATCCACTGATTCTGATGTAGGGCTCGCTCCTGCGATCCCCGAGGACCTCTGGCATTTGGTGAAGAAGGCCGTTGCTGTTCGCAAGCACCTCGAGACCAACAGGAAGGACAAGGACTCCAAGTTCCGTTTGATCTTGATCGAGTCCCGTATTCACCGCCTTGCCCGCTACTACAAGACAAAGCAACAGATCGCACCAACATTCAAATACGACTCTGCCACTGCCTCGACGCTCGTCGCCTAAACACGCCCTGATTAGTTCGATCAGACAAATGCTTGCATTGTATGTACGTAGACACGCAGCAACCATCGTCCTCTATCGTCCAATGTGTTGTTATTTTATGTGAAAATGCGATGGGCTGTGGTTTGCACTCAACGTGAGATCGACTCGGTATTTTTGCGGTCGGAAGCGACAAACTCCGCTCCAACCCGCCTTTGCCCTAGTCTAACTCTGACCAGTTCAATCCTTCGCCCGCCGCGGCGGCCTTGCTTCGCTCCGCCGCCCTCGCTCCTTTGCCATCTCCGTCGTTATCGCACTCCCCGTGAACTAGCTCATGCGGTTCAATGGCCACCGAGTCGCATAATACCCCGCTCGCCCGGCTCGCCCGCATTAGCCTAGCATTGGGTATTGGTTCTACTCAGGCAACTCGGAATACCGATTCGAAGGGAGAAGACAACTCATACATTCCTTACAATGGGCCTTATGAATTGCCCACTAAAGGCCAAAAAATTCGCGGCTATTGGGACAACGGTGCACAAGATCCCGCACCCTCGTTTGCTCACTTGTCCTTCGATCAAGGAACCCCATACAATCAGGCGTCCTCTATATCCAACAGTCGTAAATATTCGGACGCTTCCAGGGTGACGCTATCCAATATCATGACCGGACCCCGTCGGAGGTTCGGTCGCATTCGCCAGAATAGCACACCCCCGCCGAGGGCCTCCTACGTCAGCTTGGATCAAGGCGGTGGTGTTGGAGATACACCGGTTCCTGCACACAGGTCAACGCCGAGTCAGTCTGGGTCTTCGAAAGTGAGTTCACATCTTTCCCTAGTGCAACCACGTGCATATACCCTGTTCCAGCGTCGCGACTCGGTTTTTCGTGCCCCAGTGACAGACTTTCGCAAAAGCTTCTCCAGAAGCGACGATAAGCATGGAAAGACGCGCCGGTTTGGGGCATTTACCGATGACCTCGTTCCCAGTGCCGTGACATTCCCGTCCGTTTACGAACAAGCCTCTCGTCGTTCAAGGCCGAATAGTGTTGCAGTCCGACAGCAACACCCATATGCCACTGCCTCCCCAAACCTTGGAAAAACTTCACCCGTCCAGGTGGTCCCGCGGGGTCAAGAGAGCGAACACATTAAGCCCCCTCAAAAGAAAGTCCCTGCCCACCTCCAGCCTTCATCCCGAGTTTCCCTATTGAAGGCTGCTGTGTCCACGCCTGATTTACGCTCTGCCTCCCGCCAACCCGCGATGTATATAAAAACCAAGACCCATTGGCTGTCCGCTGAAACCTGGTGCGATGCGTTCATGTTCCCCCGACCCCGCTTCATGTTGCGTCACCTGGAGGAGGACCCCACTACATCCAAGCGTCGACTCGTAAGCCCGGCCGAGAGCATTGTCTCTGAACCGAGGGAGACTTCCGCGGACCCCAAGTCATTGAAGAGATCGCGGTCAGCTTCCGAGCTCCGAACTTCGAACTTTCCCAAGGCGGTTCCGACTCGTCCTGAACGAAATAATGTACCCCAATCTCCTTCTGCTCCCCGACCAAGGAGTTTCACTATGAATGACCTCGCACCCCCCAGTCCAATCCCATCCTTCATCACGTACGTGCTCACCTTGAAAGGGGCGAATCGACCTCGCTGACGGTTTACAGCATTCTTGCCGACAGGCAAAACCTCCAAAACGAGCGCCAAGCGTGGCAGGAGTGCGCTACCAAGTCATTTGGTAACAAAAGGACCCGCTCGTTGTCAAGGTCTAGGTCACTGGGAAAAACGCGAAAACCTTCCTATCGACAACCTCCTGTGGGAACCTTCGACTTCTTGGCGGAGAGGACCCTTCTTGGACACCAGGCCATCCCGTCAGTCGTCCATGCAACGACGAATTCATCCATGATTCCAACGCAGACCGTCTCTGTGGGAGGCCAGGCGACCCGTTCCTTGGGCTCTGCGTTCCCTCGGTTGCGCTCCAAGTCGCACGGACACTCTAAATCTGTTGGTGCGACATCTGATGGCCCCGGCTGCAAGGAATCTGTTTCATCAGTCCTGCGCCGTGCTAAGTCCACTGCCACCGGTCTTTGCGTCGGGGCTGATGGAACATCGACTCCTCCTGACGCGTTGGACACGTCTAATGAAAAAGCCGACACCAGGGTCATGACCCTTTCGGACAAGTCACAAGGAACGACCTCCCCAGGTAGTGTTATTTTGATCTCTCCCACCACGGGTCAAGACCGGGCCTCGCCTGAGCGCGGTTTGCTCGTACCTTCTCACCAGAGGCTCGGTGTCTCCCCGACTCCGTCAAGTCAGACTCAGTCCGCAGAAGGGGTTGGCATCGCCATATCTTCACCCCAACCCTCCGAAGGACATTCGAATGATGAGCCGATTACCTTACCTGCACATCCATACGCACAGGGAGCGAACAACCACCGTGCGCCAGTAAACCCGACCCCCCAACTAACGGGGACAGTGCACCATAGACAACCAATCGTCCATCCTTACGCGATTCACTCGGCACACCCAGCGGCTTTATCGCCACAACGAGCTCACCGCGACCAAACAGTTTCGCCTGCGAGGGGAATGTTTGCGGAGATCGTTCCAGGTCACCTACGCGAAATCCGTCCCGAAGAAATTCAATACCCCCCGCACGTTGAAGGCGCTCCTGGAGTCTTCACCACTGCGCGTGCTGTTAACCGACCAGCAGCCGTCGAGCGACAACCCGCGGATCTGCTATCGCATAGGGATAGCGATGTCTTGCGTATGGGCGATGCGCTTAACTCATCTCTGGGACGCCATCGCCCAAGCTCGAGCACGGATAGTGGGATCGGTGCGAGCGTAGATTTCCACCCATACGGACCTCAACCAGAACGGACTGTGTGGGGTCGGTTGAACACAATCCCCTTACGCCAAGTTCACGAACTATTGTCTGCGGCGAACGACAACAGAGACAAGGGCACCTCTAACAACCAGTGGCCTGAGCCACCGCCTATCCTCCCCCGAACTGGCAGCGGTAACTTCGATCCGGCGTTACTACGTACCGCTTCCTCGGGTCAGGTCGATCCGTCTGTGTTCTCTGACATACCAACGCCCATGCGGCGCATCGAGTCTAGTGGATCATCTCCTGGTCTATCCAATAGCTCGTCTCCTCCGCTCACACCACGGCCATTGGACAGGCTTGATGACTTGGAGCGCTTCCAGGATCTCTTTTATAACCCCACGCCCACCCGACCGCAGTCATCTGAGTTGCCTCCTGTCACTGTTCTAGCAACCGAACCCGAGAACCGGTGGTTTGCCACCAGTCCTGTCAACTTGGCGGGGAGCAGGAGCCAACTTACAACACTCGTACGTAAACTCAGCGAAGACCTGTACGAACTTCGCAACGAAGAGCCTATCCCGGAGGACGAAGAGCCTATCCCAGAGGACGATGGTCGGCTGGATGGGCAAAATAGTGGGCAATCGGGGGCCCCTCTGATTTCCGTGGATAGCCCATCGACATCAACTGGTTCGCCGTCCGTGTTGGGGGCAACTTTCCTATCAAACCTCTCCCCAAAACACCCCTTGGATCGGCCCGTTGCATTATCGCGACAGAACTTCCCTGAAGATGTAGAGTCTGAAGTATCGTCCCTCTCTGATAGGATCCCCGAAGAAGATTACGACGAGATCACGGGTTCGTATTCCTATCCACCCCGAAGCACTGAGACTGAATGATCCCTAAAGAAACTCTGCGTCTCGGAAATGTTGAAGCGGTTTCCACCCCGCCTCCCGTCAGTAGCACACATCGCGTATCAGGTTTGTCTCTTTGATTGGGCCGCCACCTTGTCTCTCGCTGATGCCTACGCGTAGGACATGTGGCTCTGGTTGACGATACGATGAGCCCGACCGCGAGGGCGACATCCTCTAGCCTTACATTGCCTTCCACTGGCTTCACCCGTTCGAGCTACTTGACAATAGATAGTGGAGGTTCGCGCATCTCAGGGCTGTCTGCGTTTCCGAGGCCTCCATCGGAGCAGCCTACTGACATTCTCGCCACTTATTTTACTCAAGAGGCGAACGATGATGACATGCCTGAGTTGATCTCCTCTGCTCTACCAAGCCCCACGAATGCTGTGGGCGAGAATCAGGGAGAGTGGGCCCATGCTCTTTAAATTATTTGTTATTCTTGCGCCACCCCTTCCTTTTTCTCACATTCACGCCGCACTCACTTCTAGGTTTTCATTGGCCCTTGTGGATACCAACGGACTTTGGTATTCGTGCCCCTGCCATCTGGATCTGGATCTCTCTAATCATACCGTATCCACTATCTTGTGCCGTAATCCATCTTGCTTTGGACCAGAGTTCGAACGGTGGGGGATAACACGCCTCGCCTTCTATGGACGCTCTCTATTGCGATCCCCTCACGAGGACATCCCAGATATAGGGTGACCGCTCGTTGTCATCTGTACGGTTCTTTTTGTTGTTCCACCCGCGTGGTACGTGGGCATAACCTACTTGCGTTTGTGTTATACTCGAACCACCGACGCCCGAAACCACACGTTTTTTCCTTCTCACCCCCTTATCCAACTCTCGTTATTAGTTATCGCTCCCCAATCGCCGATAACCGAGCGAGCCCGCTGAAGCCAGATCCCGGCCTCCTCCCAGTCAGGAATGGTCTGTGCATTCCTTTGAATCTCGATCGTTAATTGCATCATACGGTCTTGGCGGGAATCGTTCCCACGTCTTAGGCTCGCAGCAGCAGGACCCTCCTGCTGAACGGAAGAAATAAATACTCGCCATTGTAGAAGCTATTGGGCATCTTGGATGTTCGCCTTGGCGGATCGGTAATGAGATCCGGGAAACGGACCGAACCCGGTCAACGCAGAGATGGGCGGGAGATGACAAGTGCCTGTTCACGGTAAAGCGGTTCTCACGGTCAAGAAATCCGATAGAAGTGCGAGCAGAGAGTAGAAATTTTGTATCCAAGGCAGGAGATGGCAATACCCGAAATAAACTACACCACTCGCGGGTCGCTTTGACCTTCTTATCAAGACCCCAAACGCTCACCTTAGAGGCCTCGTAACAGATATCCTGGCAAACCCCTGCAGGATCGCCACCACCGTGAGGACTTGCTTGATTTATCGTCATAGTGATCACCAATGCAGATTGCACATCATTTCCAGCTGCATTTCCCGCCGCGGAGGGGGGTATGCCCCTGTTTTGATTCCTTTGTTGTCATCTCTTTTGTCGCTGTGATGTCACTAGAATGTGGCCATGTATTTCGGTGTCTTAGACATCAACCTCGCCTATTCCGCACGCCATCTCCATCATGTGTGTGGACCGCGTTCGCCGCTGTCAGCGGTGTTCCTGTTGGCCAAGACGGACAAGAGCGCGGGAATCCGCACGGGTCGCACATCACTGCATCACCCACTGTTCATCGACATCTCCTGTCCCTGGCGTCACGCTCCAACTTGAACTGAATAACACGTACTCGGCATCAGAATGCACAACGCGCCCGCGTGAATGTTGCGGCAAGGTTTCTGCACAAGAGAAAAAACTCGTAGAGAAAACAGTTTGTGGAGTATCCGAATGGAAGAGCATCGCCCAACAGAAAGTGGTAGTATGTAGTAGAGGCACAGAAGCGAGAACCCCCCCCATACAAACTTGATCATGGAAGAAATTTATGTGGAAACTTCGCGGGTTTCTTGGGACTCATTGGACCTGGGACCCCTGCACAAAAATCGGTCAAGTATTTTGGATTCGGGGTGAGCTTCTCCAGCTACTGCAAGTACAAGTTCTCCTAACCGTTGGGAAAGAAGATTGCTCCCAACTCTTATGTGTCACGATCGTCCTGTCTTGTCCACAGCACTCATGTCCAGCTTTTTTTGCTGCCCTTTCAGCCGCCTTTCAAAGTGGGAGCGCTCGTGGTTTGCTTACGCCGACTTGGCCGGGTTACACACATGACCGCCGGGGTTATCGAGCGCGAGCCTGAAACCCTTCATCCCTCGGAGACGGAAACACAGCATCAATTCTAACCGATTGATGCTTTCTCCCGTGATTGGCTGTGGGACGCGCCCCTGCCTTTGGGTGAGCCTACCAGTCCAGGATCCGTGGTTGTGGGTCTAGTGCATTGCTTGTCTTGGCACACCATAACGCCATGAACACCGTGGAACCGTCCCAATCTGGCACCAGCACCCTCCAGCACCCTGCCGTTCTGACTATAAATCCACCGGTTGACATCGTTTCAGCCTTCCGTACCTTCCTTGGTCCCCCCCCCCGACCATCACTAGTCCTTTTTTTCTCATCCTCCAATCCACCAAGTGACGTTTTCCGTCATGTCCTGCAAGTCTTTTTTCCTCTGCGCAGTCCTCGCGACACTTTACTCTACCGTCTTCGCTTCCCCCACACTTTCCGGCCGAGACAACGGCGCCCTCCGTAGCCTGACCGATGCAGCTCACGATTACCCTCAATTCCTCCCTCTCGAGCACGGAAATGCCAAGTTCCGCCACGACATCTCGAAATCTCAACACCCTGATCTCCTCCGGGATCAGGCCCTCAATGGCCAATTCCCCGAGTATCTTTTCCTCGGATGCAGGTAGGATCTCTTGTTGCTCGCCGGTGGATACGTGTTTATCGCCGACATCCGATCACTCCATACAGCGACTCCCGAGTTTCCGAAGGAACGATTTTCTCTCCTCCCCCTGGTGTCTTCTTCACCGAACGCAACATCGCGAACCAATACCTTGATGGGGACCTCAACGCCATCTCCATCGTCGCGTACGGTGTGACGGAACTCAAGGTCGGCCACATCATCGTCGTGGGCCATTATGGGTGTGGTGGTGTTCAAGCTTCCACCCTCAACAAGCCCGACAACCTCGACAGGGCAGGAGAGGCAGTCCAAACGTGGATCGATCCAATCAGAGCGTTATACCACAACTCCACCCGGTAAGCCGATCAATCTGCTCCCGCTCCCGTCTGGCCTGCCCAGGGGGCGACGGGAGGAACGCAATGAGAGAGTTAAAACTGACAGCCTTCACCCCCCCCCTCGTCTTCCATTCTGTGACCCGCGTATGTCTTGGCGATTGGGCTTGTCTTTAGTGACGAGATCGTTAAGCTTCGGGAGTACCGTGCGGCTAATCCGAATGCTGAACCTCCCAAGTTTGAGGACCCCGGATTCCGCGCTCTCGTCGAAGAAAACGTCAAGAACACCGTGTCCCGTATCGCCCAAGGTGCTGTTATGACTGACGTGAGTGGTCAACCCTTTCCCTTTCCTACTTTAATTCTGCCGAGAGCCCAAGATGTTTCTTGGCTCCTCCTTTCATTATCGATCTACGATCTCGCCTACTGACACGTTCCCTTCCTGCCTGTCTTCCTCTTCGCGATCAGCATTGGAAGGCGTTCCTGACGGAACAGGAGAACGGTGGACACAAGCGTGCTGGTGAATCTGCCGCTCCTCTCAAGCCAGTTTACGTTCATGGTGAGTGGCAGACCGTGTTCAATACCTTTGTGCGTGAATAACCCGGCTCGTGTCATCTTTTTAGGCTTTGTCTACGATATCTCTTCTGGCCTGGTCTACGATCTCAACGCTTCTCAAGGCCCTCCTGGATACAAGGCCGACTACAGCAAGTGCAAACGTAACTTGATCACCTCTATCCGCCACGGCAACACTAATCCCAGCAACGTCGAGGGCTGTTAAGGGGCCTCAGACAAGGCTTTTCGGACTAACTTCTCATTTGATTTACTTGTTGTTGACGATTTAATTGGAGTTGGATAGGATAACGCCAGTGATTTACATTTACTGGGAATAGATTAATTGCCTACACGGGTAACTACTTTTCAAAAAGCATAGCTCTGAAGCTCTCACATCCGCTCCAATGGCTTGATACTCAACAATCTCAACGCAGCACCCAAAACCTCACGGGCTGTAAGGTATAGCCAGAGCCTTGCCTGAGCCTTGGCCCTATCGGTCTCGCCCTTGACGATTACAAAATCCCAAGCACTCGAAATGGCATGACTCAGCTTGAAGCAGAAGGTCACGATAGTGGTTGGTTCGTGGTTTTTGATAGCGGTCTTGACGACATCGGGGTATGAACCCAGCAGGAAGGCAATCTCGCGAGCTTGTGGCTCGGTGAGCAGGGAACAGTCAATCTCGGAGGGTGGAGGAAGGGGGAGAAGTTCCGGGTTCTTTCGTTCGATGGACGATAGTCGGACGTGAGCGTATTGGAGGTATGGGCCAGTGTCGCCCTCGAAGGAGGTCATACGATCCCAGCTGAACGTGTAGTTGTTGATACTAAGGACAGCTGGTGAGGATTGGAGTGCCGGATGGCGAAACGGTCAACGTACCGCTTAGCGGCCATGTCCTGGATCTTGATACCAGTAATGGCAGTTTCTTGCGCCACAGTCTCGGGATCCTCAACAGCGGCATACTTGACTTCGTTCTTCCTCATCTGTTCATGCATGACGGACTGGGCTTCCTTGATGATCTGCTCCAGGAACACGACTGTACCCTTTCGGGTGCTCATGCCGTGGACAAGGCCGAAGTTTACGAGTTCGAGACGGTTAGCCCAGGGGAACTCCAAAAGCTCGAGAACTTTGAAGAATTGGGCCGTGTGAAGATCTTGTGCGGAGGCGATGACGTAGATCATCCTGTCGAATTGATACTTTTCGTATCGCTGTATGGCACCAGCGATGTCACGAGCGAGGTAGATGGAAGTGCCGTCTAAGAGTGGGGGTTCATAAGCCGAGCGCCAACTGAGGGAAACGGAGAGACCGACCTCGTTTTCGGACAACAGCCTTTCCGAGTTTATACTTCTCGAGATCAACCAGTTTCGCACCGTCGACATCGACAATGAGGCCCTTCTCTTCGAGTTTTTGAAAGGCCAGGGCCTGGTATTCCGGCTTGACCTCGCTCTCTCCAGTGTAAACGTCGAAATGGACGTTCAACCTGGCATATTCTCCCTCGTACTTCTTGATCGAGAGTTCTCGCCATATCCTCCAGTTCTTGAGGGCAGACTCGTCACCACCCTCCATGCGCTTGAACCAAGCAGCAGCTTCCTCCTTTACTTTTGGATTATTTTCGGCGTCAGCGTTAACTTGGACATAGACCTCAAAGAGGTGCTTGATGGCGTCCTCCCTGAGTCTTTCCTCGTTACCGTATTTCTCGAAACCGGTGGCGATGAGACCAAACTAGGGTGGAGCGTAAGGTCAAGATCGACGCAATTCATCAATGTGGATCACCTGAGTGCCCCAATCCCCAAGGTAGTTCATTGAAGTGACGTCCCATCCGTTAGCCTTGTAGAGGTTCGCGAGGTAGGCCCCGATGATGGTCGATCGGAGGTGTCCAACGTGGAAGTTCTTGGCGATGTTGGGTGAGGAATACTCAATGACGATTTTCTTTCCCTTCCCCGAGTCATTGCGTCCATATTCGGGTTGGCCGGTTGGTGAGTCCTTGGTCAAGCCATGGACCTGGGTCAAGACCTGTTTAAAGAGAGACGGCGTTCGACACGTGAAGTGAAGAAAAGCCTTTTCTTGTCGGACGGATTCGATCCATTCGTCTGGTTTAAACTGGAGGGAGCGGGGATTACTGAACGAACGGTGCATATAGATAAGAAGCGAGAGATCAGGCAAAGGACACTCACGTTTTCGACGACTTTCTTTCCTAGGTCATCAGGCTTGCCCGGTAACCTGAATCGGGGGAGGGCGATGGTGAAGTCCTCCCCCTTCTTTCCATAATCGACACCGGTGTAGACCTGCTCTGGGGTCAACGGTGGAAGAGCATCCGCGACCTGACGGGCGATCGCAGCTCGGAAAGAGTCGAAGATGCACTTGGACGGGTCGGTGCCAGGGATATTCGGCAGGGTCGACATTTTTCTAATCGCCAGCCGAGAACGATGGAGGACGGTCGAAAAGGATATGAAAGCCACGGTGAGAAAAGGCCCGAGTCAGGTGGTAAAAGTTCAACACAAACGTGACTCGATCGCGTCCCACCTCTTCGTCACAGAACGCGACGAGTGTCTCTGACTTGGACTACAGATCGGGCACTTGCATCCACTCCGATCTGTATTCCTCGTGACGCGTGTTCTCCCGTGTTTGGTTCTCCTTGGGATCCGCGGTTCGAAATGGGAGTTGACAGCCACATAAGCGGGAGTTGTGACGTGTACTGACAACGCACCTCGATGCTGTACCACGACCAACCGCGGAAGGGTCTCTACCTCGCTGGCCAGGCCTTTGCCATTCCGTTCGTCTATGCGCCATACTGGCTTTTAACTTCTATCCCTTCTTTCTTCAAACCTTCGCCAGGGGAGGTATCTCGCACGCATGCTGCCTATCGTCATATCAGGATCCGCTTTCTACGACAGTTAATGCTTGTCATTCAGAAGTAGGGTCAAACAGAATCTCGTATTTTTTTGCTAAGCTGACACATACCAGGGCCGGTCTTTCCGCGTCGGCACCAAACCATACAGGAATTACTCCGCCAAACCTCCCTGGCTCTCATGGAGTCTGGATACCTCCCCTGACTGACGACATGATCGTCGGTGAGGTCAAGTCGCGTGCGGGGGCTCTTGATGTCTCGTCCATTCAGATCCCGGGTTACTGGATACACAAGGATCACCACCTGAAAGCCGGGGAATCACCTCAGCCGGGCGAAAAGATCCTCTATTACACCCACGGTGGAGGGTACGTCGCCCTCACCGCGCATCCAGACGGTCTCATGGCCCTTGTCCCCAAGGGATTCCTCGAGCATTGCCCAACGGTCACCCGAACCTTCTCCGTCGAGTACCGTCTCCTATGTCCTGGCGCAAAGGCCGCCCATCCTTTCCCCACCGCTCTCCTCGATGCCTTGGCAGGGTACACGTACCTTGTTAATATTGGCTTCAAAGAGGAAGACATCGTTCTCATCGGAGACTCCGCTGGTGGAAACCTCGCTCTCGCGCTTACCCGATATCTCACCGATAACCGAGATCAAGTCCCCAACCTTCCGCGAGTCCCAGGGGCACTGGTCCTCTTCTCTCCTTGGGCCGACGTGAGCGAATCGTTCGAGGTGAACTCCGCTGAATCGGCAATACGGTCCGCCGCAAATGACTGGGCATCACCGACGAACAGCGAAGTGATGGTCCACGCTATGAAAGCATTCCTCGGAAACAAGCCCGATGAGATCGCGAACGCAAAGCGTCACGTCTACTCGTCCCCCGCCAGTCCATACCTGTTGGGATTGACACCGGATTCGACGACACGCAAGGTTTCGTTCAAGGAGTTCCCACGGACTTGGTTAGATTTTGGCGGTTCGGAGGTCCTCCATTGCCAGATCAAACGATTAGGGTTTGCGATGGAAGAGGACCTGGGCGAGGACAAGTTTGTGTTGAATGAATGTCCAGGAGGTATACACGGATATATTTCGTTTGATTGGTTCGAACCGGAGAGGTCCGGGAGCATGAGGAAGATCGCTGCGTGGCTCGAACGATGTATGAAAGCGGATTGAACCTCCGTTTGAGCAGCGGTTCGTCCGTGGAGCATTGACTTCACCGCCCATATCCTAGATTTCTCAATGTGGTTACGATATGTGCCTTCGCGATGTGACCTGTATAGACCAGCGGTATGAGATTGATTGTGACGGTCCGGCCGAATCAAAGGTTTCGTCGATCCGGTCACTCAAACGCATGAAGAGAACGATAGGTCGGTCCAGAACACAGCACCACAGGTGCATCGAATAGTTGCTGAAAAAACAGACATTGATCCATTTGGTTAGGATCTTGTTGACAGACGCCGCCTTCCGGAATCGTCCACAACTTTATTCAACGCTGCAAGGCGCCCCCATCGTCCCGTCATGCCATTGACGTTTTGCGCACAATAGACCGATCAGCCCCTTCCCCATAGACGCAGACCCTGGATGTTGACATTTGCATCTAGTTCCGACAAGGTTTGAAACCCGGTCAGCTGCCCCACCCGGCGAACTCGTTGGACCTCCCGGGGTTGTACCTTGATTGGAACGATATCAGACGCCTGACGACCATCAGAGGCTAGGGTAGGACAGCGTCAGCCCTCATATTTCCTTCTTCTTCTCAATGATCAGTTGGCTGACGCTTACCCTCTCATGGGTATGGACCGCACATCGGAACGGGGGGTTGGCTCCAGCGCGGCGTGTGTGTGTGTGTGTATGTGTATAGGTGGTCCTTGCGAGAGCCTCACAACATATACATCGGTGGCACTGGGAGAGGTCCTACCGCAGGGTCAATGCTTCCAATCGGATCTCCGGTCAAGACACTTAGGAGGCTTCGAGATTTGTGGTCTGGCAGAAATGGCCAGAACTGGGCTCGAAGGTCCCATGAACGCACGAAGGGCCATTTCCTCGGTACACTCACACGTTCTTTCTCTCGCGGGGGGTTGTGACAGGAACAAACCCACCAAAGCTCCCTGTCCGAATGTCATCGGCGGAGCAGGGAGAGTGCAAGGGGATGGGTAAGATTAAGATTTGTGCAGACAAGCGACCAACCGAACACCTGAACTCTGTGTGGAACGAAAGAGGGAATCATCGAACAACGATGGAAGTTGTGTCAATGTCGTCCGGATAGCGAGAGACCAGGAGCTAGAAGCTACAGACCGCCGGCGCGGTGTATATGGTCAAGAAAGAAAGAGAAAAAAAAAAAAAAGGTTCGACCTAGCGGGAAGCTCGATCCTCGGTTCCCCGCTAAGCCCTCGGCGACCGGTGAATATCAGACTTAGGTTGCCAGGTGGTCTATGGGTAGGCACGCTTCTGCACATGAAGGCCACTAGCACCAAGGTCCGGTGAGCAAACCGGACAACGTGGCCCAATAACAGACACCGACCTGGCTCCAACTCAAACTAGGACAGATTGGCAGGAACCCTGGTGCGAATGATCACCGGGATCGGAAGAAATACAGACGAAGGACCCCCCATCAAGGGTTTTCAAAAAGTGACCTCAGTCTGTCTCACCAATAGCCGAAAATTCGATTATCGCCGCATCTCGTGGGGGGGAGAAAAGATCAAGAAAAAAATAATCGGGACAGGCGTTCATACCAAACGACCTTCTCCCACACAGGTACGGCGAGAAAAAAAAAAGAAGGTTGGGGGGGGGGGACTATCTGACAGCGCTTGTGACAGAGAGGGCGGGCGAGTATGTACACCGGTTGAGAAAGCGACAAAAGGATGCTTCCGCCGGTGCTCGCTCGGTATCTGAAACAAAACAGCGTCAGGGTTCGCAGGAAAGTCCCACCTTCAAGAACCAATTTCGAGTTACTACACCCGGAGTGGAACATCCTTATCAGCCCCCTATCGCACAGCGGGCACTGGCACAGATCAAGGTTAATTGTCCTCTTGAACACCGGACTTCAAACCTGCCGCGTGTCGTCTACCGAACCGAGCTAGCAGTAAGTAGAACAGTGATCATTACGCTCGAGACGGTTTCCTTGCAAGGTTAAGGTTTTCGAACTGTGGAGCTTCGCACGTTGGGAGGGAACGCTTTCAGCTTAGCCATCCCGAATTTCGAAGAAAAAAAAAAAAAACGAGAAGATAAAACAAAAGATTATCGGTGTATCATAATAAACGATCTGAACGCCGGAGAACAGACCGTAGGCTAGCGAGATAAGTCGCCGCTCTTTGTGTTGCCTTCTCGTTCGACGGCTAATATCCCCAGGTGACCGGTCTTCTGGCTCAAAGTATGCGAGGGAAGGGTTCGGGAAGCGAGGCTTTGTTTTGAGCCCTTAACTCTACAAGCGACCCTCTCGCCCCCCCCCCATCCCCTCCATTGAAAGTACTGAACACTGAAATGGCTCTGGTACATTTTATTTAATTAGATTTTCGCGTGTTTCCCTCGCTCCTCGTGGCTACCAACCCGAAGCCGCCCCCACCCCCCCCCCCCCCTTGTCCCAACTGTCCCAAATTTCCTTCCCACCTTGGCGCGCGCTCTTCCAAATATCGGTGATCAGCAGCTCTCCAAAGGTACCGCCGCATGCTCTCATAGACACCTTCCAAGTCAAAGTCAAAGATCATGTGAGGTCCCAAAAAAGATCCGATCCGTCTGCATCTCCAGCTTGTTTGTGGACCAACGTCATTCACCACGGCTTCCCATGACTCTCAATAGTGGATCCTTTGTGGTTTGCATCATGTCCGGCAATTGATTTACCCCGGAAACACCGAGAGGGGGGGGGGACATAGGAGAGGACGCTAGGTGCAATAAGTACGTACCGGGGCCCCCACTGGTATTTAGACCCTGCCCGAGCTGATACAACCTTGAAACCCACACTGAACACTGACACAAGAAAAAAACATGTTTATGCACGCCCACGCACCAGGGTCTGTTGGTCAGACATCATCATCGCCCCGATGTCGTCGTAGAACTAGCAAACTCAGTGGGACAGCCCATCTCAATTGCGAGCGGAGTCTTCCCAAACGGTGCTTTCAAAAGCGCTCAAGGTACGTTACACGCGCGCACACACACCGGGTCCTGTAAGTAATTTAGTGCTCTAGGGGGTAAAGATCGCATATGCCTATACATATTTCCCCCGTGGCGTGCGCTCACGCAGTGGCAGAGATTAGACCTGTGCGATGATGCCGTGCAGTGGTCATATGCGTAATTCCCAACAGAAGGAAATAATCAAAACCCATCGGCGGCCAAACGCCAATAGAAAGCGCCGTTGAGAGGGGCCAATCACCGAGCGGGCTCAAAGCCACGAGATAATACAAGGCGACCAACTTGGGAGGGTGAGTGGAATATCAAGAAAATATCATCAAATGAATTCTTCCGCTACCTCCGTAACCCTCGGGTTTCAATTCATACATATACGTGATGTCGAACAAGGGGGGGGGGGGGAGAGATTGTGTCATGGACGTTTTTTCAAAAGGGCGTCCCAGATAAATAAAATGATATTGACCGAGACACAAAAACCCGGTCACTTGTGAGGACGGGAACAGTGAAGGGTGTGTG